>OIXR01000296.1_pt1 | contig 49977 bp, 28 predicted proteins | sample 1587831 | NCBI WGS metagenome assembly OIXR01 (sample SAMN03283263) | human gut metagenome | biome: human-associated habitat; material: feces | host: Homo sapiens | place: USA | collected 2013
TGTGGGAGTGGCGATTTCCTTATATTCGGTTACGCCGCTTTCCCATGCAGGCCAGGTGTATACGGTTGAGGTGTGTGTTCCGTCATTATTTGATACCGGCTCCGTCGCTGCGGTATTTTCGGGAGCCGTTGGTTGGACATCAGACGGGGCAGTTACCTTCTCTGTATGTCCGTCATTGAAAGTATAAGTATAAGTTACTTCTGAAGGTTCCTCTGCAGGAGCATAACCCCATTCAGGCCAAGTGAACATGGTCTGAGGAGATCTTTCGCCTTTCTGATACTGAACACCATTCCAATTATAAGGAAGTGCAAGCGTAGCATCATAGCCAACGATATACTTTTGCTCCTCAATACCGAAAGCTGTTTCAATCTGGCAGCCAACATTGGTATTCATAAGTCTGATAACCTCAGTAAGGTCAACGGTTTCATCCGTTAACAGCTGGAAACCAACACAGGCAAGAACCTGACCGGGAAGAACGCAATCGCGATCGACTTCAGTTTCGTCATCAAAATTATCTGTGTCATCACCCATTGCAGCAGCAAAATACATCTGATCTGCACCATTAAGGGCCATTGAGTATCCGCCGTTGCTTGAACCGGACTTATACATTGTTATATCCTCAAGTACGGGTATATCCTTACCTGTGGATAATGCATCTCTTCTACCATATTCGGCAGGCGTTAACACTTCGGGATCATAATCAAGAGTTAACTGCCAAGATGATACAAGGTCAAGTCCCGTCATTGTAAAATAAATACAAAATACTCCATCCGGAGAAGCCAGATCTGCTTTTGAAATTGAAGTAGGATCTAAAGTCTCACCGGCGGTGGAACTGAAGAATCCGTAACTGTCGTATCCGTCATAGTCCATTACATAAGAATGCAATTCAACATCATAATCGGTTGAAAACGGTTCCTCACCGGGAGCGGCACCCTCATTCAGAGGATTATCTACTGCAAGTGCAGAAAGAGGAAAGCTAAAAGCTACCATCAGGACGGAAAGTAAGACAGCCAAAGCTTTTTTCAAGCTTTTCATCAAATATTTACCTCCCTAAATTATTCAAGGATAATATTGAAGTAATCCATCTCGCCGCTGCTAATATTAATGAAATTACTATAAATATTATAATCGGCTACGGTTATGGTGTCACTTCTGTTCAAATCGATTCCTAGATCGTAATTAACATCGTCTGATACTGTATTAACAGCTTGATTATAAATATTAAAGTCGGCAACAGTAATCGTACCACTGGCGTTAAAATCACACGCCACAATTCCGACCATGGTTTTAGAATCAATATCCGCACCGTTCACAATAACGGTAAATTCTCTTGAAAAACCGTATTGATAGGTTACCGTTGCGGTATATTCACCGTTCGGCACATTTTCAAGCGTGAATCTGCCGTTTTCATCCGTTACTGCGCTGATATCGCCTTTTTCGGTTGAAACCGTTACGGTTGCGCCTGTGGTTGCATAGGAGCCGTACTCATCTTCCGGGGAAGCGAGCGCGCCTATATACGCAGATACGTTGTAATACTGTGTGATATCCGGCGAAAGATCACAGGTCATAGGATAGACCGTGCCCGAAAAGCCGGAAGGCGATGAAAGCGCATAGCAATCATACACCCAGCCGGTCTCGGTTTGATGCGCATCGCCGAAATCGACCTCTATAAAAGTAAACAGGGGATCCGCGTTCACTACCAAAGCTTCATTCATATCAACAGGGGTCTCGGAAGTTACCGTTAACCCGATGCTGATCAGCTGAGCCCCATTATCGGGCAAAAGCGTTTTATCCTCATTTTCAGACATTAATCCGAAAATGAAGCTGCCCCCGGTAACCAATGGACCGATTCCATCCAACTGCGGTAAGGTATCGGAAAGCATTGTGCTGCCCAACAGGGAAAAAGAAAGAATATCGCTATCATACGAAGCCGTGAATTCAAGTTCTGAAATCGAAGCAAGGTCTGAAACAGACAGCGCCATAGTATAGTTTCCCGCGGACAAGGCATTTCCGTCGCACGGATTGCCCTCGCTGTCCGTATACGAAGCCGTTATGGCAGGCGCCTGTGTTCCCAGCTCTGTTTCCGCTGCTTTAGCTAAAAAAAGACCGGATTGCCCAAGGGTCAGAGTAAGAGTAAGCGATAAAACTGAGAACAGCGATATGATTCTTTTCATTGATAGATTCTGCATATTGATCCCCATTTACTTTAAGCACCGTATACGGCAGAGCTGCAAGCTCCACCGTATACTTGGATATAATTTACTGAATTACAGTATCAGCATAGCTAATCGTGTCTGTTGTCTGGTTAACGAACTGACTATAGATATTATAATCTGCAACAGTTATTGAATCACTACGGTTCAAATCTATTCCCAGATCATAATTCTCCTCACCAACGAGTGTATTTACTGCCGCATTATAAATATTGAAATCTGCTACAGTAACTGTGCCGCTGGCATTAAAGTCACAGGCAACAATACCAACCATTGTTGTGGATTCTACATTCTCGCCGTTTACAATAATTGTAAAGGTTCTTGGGAATCCGTACTTGTAAGTGATTGTTGCTTCGTAAGTTCCGTTCGGTACGTTTTCAAGAACAAACTTACCTGTTTCATCCGTTACAGCGCTGATCTCGCCAGCGTCTGTATTGATGGTTACAGTTGCGCCCGTTGTTGCATAAGTACCATTTGCGTCATTAGTATTCGCAAGAGCGCCTACATAAGCGGAAACCGTATAACCCGATGCAGCAACAGCCTCTGTGAGACCGTTTTCAGCAAGCATAAGCGCTTTTCTGATGTTGTATACATCGGAAACCTGAAGTGTATAATCGTCCTTATTCGCGGGCTGGTAAATACCGCTTTCTTTATATGCGTAAGATGAATTGCCTGCAACAGCAGCATCAACCGCAGCATCAAGAGCGGAGATAAACGCTGACCAGCTTTCCGCAGTATAAGTAACGCCATCCGGGTTATTATCCGCAGTGTAAGTTACGTCGTTAACCGTGTAAGAGTTGTTCTCCGTATTCACAACAACAGAAAGATAAGAAGTATCCTTTTTATCTTTGTTTTCGTTGCTCTTGCCGTTTACGGCACAGGAGATTTCCTCCTCAAGCTTATCGCCGATATAGCCGCGTTCCTCAACACCTGCAAGGTAGATCTGGAACAATCTTGTGGCTTCTCTAAGCTCAAATACCGTTGCGGAAGAATTTGCTTCAGACTGATCAAGATCAACTTCAGCTACGAAATCAGAAAGCTCGTAAGCCGTTGAGTTCGTTGCATTATACTCTGTAAGCTTATCCTCTGCTTCGGAATCAAGAGCGGAGAACGCAAGCTGACGTGTTCCGTCTTCATCCACAAGATAATAATCGTTGTAATAATCGATCTGAATAAGCGCTTCAGCATCTCTGCCTGCAGCAGCCATATTCTCGTAGCTTATTACTTCGAAATCAGCATTATTAAGCTCGCTTCTTACAAGAGCAACCTGCTGGAACAATGTTGTTCCGTAAGAAACATTCAGATATTCCTGAACAAGCTGATAAGCATATTCAAGTTTATCTGTTGCAGCGGCAATAATACCGCGCATATCAGGATCGTCTATGATGCTGAAAGACGTATTGGCAAATTTGATCTGCCAATCATCATCCGTCGAGCTTGTTGACATACCCGATGAATCTCTGTAAGTGAAGTTCACTTCATTATAAAGCAGTGCGCCGGTTGCATCCGTTGCCTGTTCGGAAGTCTCTACATAGTAAGGATCTGCAAACAGTTCGCCGGAGCCGGAGCCGAGATCCTGCCATTCTCTCTTGTACTGAATGTCGTTCAAAAGATGCCATTCAGCAACTGTGTCCTGACCGGGTTCTCTTACCTTAACAACCTTGATGTCCGTGCCGTTAATGGTGTAAACATCAAGTGTCTGCGGCGTGCCGCCTATTGAGATTTCAACATCATCGCCGGTATCCGTTACATTACCGTCCGCAACCTTCGTGTTGGAGAATATCATGTTTTCATAAACATAAGATCCGTCTGTGCCCTCATAACGGGTTACATAGTAATGACCGTTATTCTCATAAGCGCGAACGGAAGAGAATGCATCATTCTCCATAATCGAGCTGGTTGCAGGCATATAGGCAATATCGCCGATCGGGTTTGTGGTTGAATCATAACGAGCAAGATCAGCCTTAGCGGAACCGTACTCAAGAGCGTTACCAGTTGTGATAGGCGTTTCCTGAGCTGCAAGGCCATCCATAGCCGCCTGATAGAAGTAGTCATAAACATCTGAATTGCTTACATCGGTGCTTGAATAACTATTAATAAATTCAAGAGCCTGCGTGTAAACAGAATTCAGTGTTTCAACTTCACCGGAATCGTCAGCAACGGTGATCGTCATTGTGAAGTTACGCGGATTAGAAGAGATAATTCTGTAGTTCATCGTGGTCTCCGCGGAACCTACATTTGTTTCCTGATCCCAAGAAAGGAACGGAACCGTTGTATCCGCACCGTTATTAAGCTCTGTCTTGTTGAACGAAAGAACGATACCCGAAATACCTGAAGAACAGGTAACGTCGTTATAGTTCGTCTGAGAATTATCGATCAAAGTCTTATAATTATCATTTGAACCGAACGGCAGATAGATGGCATTATAGGTGCCGTCTGCATTGACATCCGCATAGTGAGAACCGGCGGTATAGCCGTCTCCGAATGTGAAGCTGTCAATATTCTCATAAGGACAAACAACGTGGAATCTGTAATCCTGGATCGTGAGGTCGTTCTCCATAAGGGCAAGAAGATCCGTCCTGTTAACAGGAGTAGTTGACCAAGCACCATCCTTATAATAATCATAATAGAATGTATTTATGATATCACCGGTTGAAGGATCGCAGGTTACGGCGAAATAGCTGTCTCCGCCGAGAGCCGGATTCGTGCTGGAAGCAACAATACCGTCTACAGACCTTGAAGCAGTATCAACATTGTTCTCAATATGAACAGTGTAATTGATATTCTCAAGCTGAGAAGTTCTTACAATAACCGTATTGGGATACTGAAGATTGCCTCGACCGATATTTATTCCTAAAAATGTATTTTCGAAAATCCACGCAGTCTGAGATGAATATGTACCGGTATTTCCGTTTTCACTCGGATCCCAGAACTCGGTAAATCCGCTCTTCTGGTTTGAATCATAAGTAAGGTTATACCAGTCATTCTCCGTTGTGGCGTAGTAGAACAGTCTCTTTGTAAGGGTCTGATCATACTCGTCATCATACGGGTTGCCGTTCTCATCAACGATCTTATAGTTAACAGTAAATGTTACTATAGCTTCGTTGGAACCGCCGAAATCACCTTCGCCGAGTGAACCCTGAATCGTGAAAGTGGTTGATGATTCAGGATCAATAAGCGTATCATAGCTGCCTATGCTGAAAGAACCCTTATCATAATAGAAGTTTTCTATTTTGATATAAGATCTGTCAAGCTGCGTCCACTCGCCGGAAGCATTCTTAACATTACGGTTGATACCGTGACCCGTATTCTCAAATGTTACGTCAAAATCCAAAGGAGAGCCGTAATCATAAGAGGACACAGCGCTTTCAGTTGAAGAAAGCTCAAGATCGCCTACTTCATAATCCTGAAGCTGCGGAGCGAATGCGGGAACAAAGCTTGCAACCGCCTGGGCAGCGAACATTGCGCCCTTCCAGATCGTATCGGGGAACGAAAGGATTCCGCCGAATTCAGCGATGTTCATCAAAGCTCTGCCAAGAACACCGATATCATTATCGTTGCCAACCTGTCCACCGATAACATCTCTCTGGATCACACTGTGGAACGGGTGGTTAAGAGCGTCTCCTGTTGCGTCAGGAACAACATCAATATTATAATTGTGCTGACTTGAGTAACGAGCGTTAAGAACTCCGTTAAGGAGGTCTTTTACAAGATCGTAAGCAACAAGGTCAATACCCTTCGTGCTGATGGACGGTGCGCCGATAATCGTGGCGAGTCTGTAAATAAAGTTGGTGATTCCGCCGCCGTTTGTTTCCTCATGACCGGCAGTATCGCCTATATCAAGAACGCTCAAAACGATATCGTTCCAAATAAGGTCTTCGGAATCAAACTGACCGTATTTCGAATCAGAACCGAACTGAAGCTCGCCGAGAACCGGCATAAGCTTATTGGCGATAATATCAATATTATCCCAAATAGAATTGCTTAATGTAATCAAGCAGTTGCCGCTTGTATCAACACAGCCGAGAAGCGTGCCCGCGCCCTTTTCATTCGCATAGTATACAACTACCGAATTGAGAAGAGACAGCAGATCCGTCTTCGTTTCCAGCTGCTGCGCATAAGTCTGTGCGGTTGCTACATCATAAATGCTCCAGTCATTTCCGTTGCCGTCAGTAACAGGAACATACTGCGTCATAACATAGCCGACAGCATCGCGGCACATTGCAAGAATCGTCTCGAAGCTTACATCATAATATCCTTCGCCGTCCTTGGTAATCATTGCTGAATAATCAAGATGCGGAAGAATATAAGATAAGTATTCCTCAAGGCAAACTGCTGCAACGCCCTCTGCGTCCTTGCAAGCATCCCATTTATCCGTATGGATATGACCGAGAAGGTCGGGAAGATTGTTTTCAAGGCAAGCAATAAGGAAGGGGATCATCGCTTCTTCAAAGTTTGTCTCTGAAAGAACAGCTTCCGCTGTATTATTATTATGATAGAAAGCGGAAAGGATGTTCTCATCTGTTGCATCTGCAACATACTGAACAACTTTAAGCGCGTTCTGAACCAGAGTTGTTGCTATTGTTGAAGCGTCTGTCGTGTTTCCTGTAGTTGCAAGAGCCGCTGCGTCATAATCGGGAAGGAAATCCTTAACTGCCGCTACAAGGAAATCATTAAATGCGCCCAGAATTGATGTGTAATTCTGGTAGCTGTTTTCCATAAACGCGTCAATATTGGGAGTTCCTGTGCACTTGAAGTTTGTATTAAGAGGACCTGTTTCAGCCTCAAAATAGTAAACCATAAGCGGGCTTCTGCGAAGCTCGTTGAAAAGCTTTGTAGAATCAATATCTCTCCAGTTGTATGACGGATCATCAACAACGCTTCTGTCGTAAGTCAGATCCTGCTGAACCTGTGCAAGATCAAGCCCGGATTCCTGTGCCCAAGCCTGAACATATGAATCTGCATAGTTGCTTGCTACATCCTCGTAGTTCCAGTCATAGCCCTTGGCAAGATACCACTCTGTATAATTCCAGTCATAATCTTTGACTGCGGAATTGAGCAGTCCGAGCGTGGGTGAAAGAACGGTTTTCCAAGCAACTTCAAGCGCTTCGTATGAGAACTCAAAGAGATTCATATCCGGCTCAAGTGACAGATTCACATCGTCCGTACCGTCTGCATCTTCGTCATACTGGAATATGTAGACATTACCGTCGGCAGTATAACAAAGATTGGGATCTTTGATTCCCTGCTCATACAGATCTCTTGAATTTGTGCCGTCCGGGTAAGTTACCTGAACATTGATCTGCTGAAGCAGATTTTCGCTTAAGGCTCTGAAGAGCATCGTATCAAGATCATAGCCTTCAACCTGATTATACATATTATTAGCTTCCTCTTCGGTAAACCAATCCGTATAATCCGTGATAAGCCTTGTTACGATATTGAAGATCAGATTGTTTTGATAGCCGCTCGGCAGCCCTCCGTCAAAGAGGAGACTGAACAAGCCGTCGTTGAGCGCCTGCCAAACATCCACACCTACAATGTCTTGAATCAGCGTACCAAGATTGAGCTGACCCGTAAACACCTGCTTGAGGACTGCTTTATTGCCGTCCCAGTTCGAAGTATTTCTGTAAATGAGGAGGAACAGAGTTTTAAGGATGTCTTTAGCCGAGTTATTGGCTCTGTAATCCTTTCCGCATGCAGGGTATCCGCTGCTAACCGATTCGTAGCTTAAATTTCCGATATCGCTGAGGTTAATGTTCCTGGCGTCGCCCGCCATATTAACTAACCAATCGTAGTTAGTGAGAAGATCATTTACCTGAGAAATGATATCAAGCAATCCGCTTACGCTGTCAATTGTACCGCTGAGTCCAAGATCTCCTACAAGGGAGAAGGAAAACGATAATGACAGGTCGCCGAGAACGCCGTCCAAATAATCAAGGACTGCTTCGGCAGTCTGATCATCGGTAAGCTCTACCCAACCGAGTGCGTTGATCTGATCTGCAATTTCATCGTCATGATACGGTGAATTATTTGCAGCGAAGGCTGTAAATGCTCCTGTGAGCACAGAAAGCGACATTACAACTGCGAGAAACAAAGCAAGCAATTTTTTGCCGAATTTTGTTTTCACAAATTTACCTCCATAATATTTGTTTTTAGATTAAATGAAGTACCATCAAAAACTGCGTATCTTACTCTGACCAACGGGCAATCCGTATTAGCAAGCAGCACCGAAAAACAATGCAAAGCAGTTTAAAACAGAAAATAATATATTTACTCCATTTAATCCCATTAAAGCACAGCGTGAAAAGAAAGTCAATATTAACAATTCGTAAATAAAATTTTTGTGAGATATGCTAAATTTTGAAGTTCCGTTTTGTGTATTTTGCCGCCGAGCTAATTAACATAAAATTTACACTTTTTTTACTTTTGATTCATAATTATAAGCGTGACTGTGCTTTACTCAGAGTAATTGCTGTAAACCTTTTTAGCTTTACACAACAACATATTGTATATATTTCGTCATGCATATACTTTTTACGCGGTGTTCGGTAAAGTCTTTCTGCTTTTCGACAAATTCAAACAAAAAAGCGAAATATTTCCGAATCCTTTGTTCATGTTTGCCTAAATTTGAGAAAATTCGAAACGGTTTTGCGTTGATTTTGGCAAGCAAATATTAACAGTCTGTGAAAAAGGTGTTGACTTCTTTTCTTATATTTGGTATAAATAAATTGTATTGTTCGTGCGTGTGGATATTTTGCGCCCAAAAAGCAGGAAAGTGTTAAAATACTTGCACACTTTCACCGCCTGCCGGCGCGGATCTCCGCTCGTAAGGGATATTTCCCAATCATAAAAGAAGGAGAGATGATTATGAAAACGAGCAAACGGTTACTCAGCTTTTTCTTAGCTGTAGTAATGGTGATCACGACTTGCTCCGTTGGCTTTGTGGCTTTCGCAGCCGATCCGGAACAATCCGTTTTCACCGTGCCAAAGGACGAGAACGAAGCTATCGAGTTTACATACGATGGCTTGAACGCTCTTGTCGACGAATATGCTCCTGTTCTTATTGAAGCCCTGCGCGAAACGCTTGAGGGCATTGAAGGAGCGAATATTGACGTCGATGCCATTCTGGCAGCAGACGAACCCATCAATGAGCTATTGGCGCAGCTTTCGCCTTGGCTTATGGGACTGATCGGAGATACAGGCGCCAGTGCCGAATCCGTTCTCGGTTCCAGCTATGACGTTTTCAGTAATACTCGTTACAGTTACTTGGAAGGTGACGGCTCAGGCATGAGTTTCTGGAATCTTTATTCTTTCTGTAATGAGCACCAAAACGACGGCGGAGCCATCGGCGAATTCAGTTCCGAAACTTTCAGCAAGCTTTCCGAACTGCTGAACGCGTATTCCTCTGCTGAGACTTCGCTTGACGCAAGCCTTGCCGCAGTGGACAACGCACTGCAAACATTACTCGGAAGCACCGGCTATGCATTGTTCTATTACGATGGAACAACGCGTGACTACGCAATTTCGTATAATGATACGAGTGATCCGCAGTATGAATCTGCATTACGCGGCGTTCAAAATACCGGCATGTATTCTTCACTTCCTGCCAGCAAAGCAAACATAGGCAATGTTCTCTGCGTGAACGGAACAACACTCGGTCAGCTTACTGCAGCTATTGAGGCAAACGGAAATGTTTATGACAGCACAATACCCGGTGCCGCCGCTGACCAAACACCTATTGATTTCAATCCTTTCATCGCGTATACAACCTACTACGCAAAAAAGGCGTTCATTATCGGTCAGGATGAAACACTTTCCCTTCTTGATGCCATTTACTACTATTACAATCAAAATATCGTTTCAAATTCCTACCAGATTTTAGCTTCTTTATATGCCAATATAGACTACGATGCAATCGTTACATCTATGATCGGCACGCGTGAAGACTATGAATCAGACGAGGCGTATCAGGAAGCCTATAACAACGCTTATGCATCCCTTACCGTTGAATTCCCGCAGTCACTTTTGAATACATTTTTGGGTGAAGATATCACGGTTCAATGCAGCCCGCAAGTGTATTGGTTTGATTCTCTTTTGAAAGACCATCCGGCGGACACATTGGATGGATCACTATTAGGCTCCTCTGTTGGATACACAAAAGATAATGCACATCTGTTCGACGGTTTTTATGAGGCTTTTGTTCTGTCGCAGACAGTTCTTATGAAACCCGGTGACTCCTCTACAGATAACTGGTATGATTATTCTGTAGCATACCTTTTAGTTGCAACCGGTATTTTCGACAACATTCAAGCTGTTTTTGATGCAGAGGAAGAATCAAAACTGGATGATACAGAGTGGACTCAGCTGAAAGAGCTTTTGCTTGCCAACCCAGATGTCTCCACTGCCGCTGATTTAGCGCGTCTTGTTGAAAGCAGCACGGAAATCACCAATCAGGTTTTGAAATACTGTGCTTATTCTATGCACAATAATATACTTGGCGAACTTAGAGCTTGGAATCCAGGTCAGCCTCTCGGGAAGCGTATGCAGAACTTTGCAAACTTCATTGACGCAAACTTTTATACGTCCTATGTAAGCCGCGAATTCCGAAATGAAACCGAAACTGCTTTAAACAGTGATTATACTGAAGCCGCTGTTGAATTATTTAAAACCGAGTATGTAGCATCTTCAATAACAACTACTTACAGCTTCTCCGAATACGCTCCGGAGCCCGATGTTGCTATTGAGATCGTAAACACACTGATCAACGGTTATCTGGAACAGTATCTTGATCCTGACGCACCTGCTTTGTTCCCGGGTCTTATTGAGCAAAACATATCACAGATTCTCAACAATCTTCTGACTACGCAGGTAGACCTTTTGGATGAGTTACGCGATATTTATTTGAGACTCGCGAACGATCCGATTGAAACATTGTTTGAGATGCTTCCTCTGCTGGTTGTCCTGCTTGATGAAGTTGTCGTTCCCATTCTTTTCAACACACCGGCAACTGATACGGATCCGGAGGATACATTCTACGGCGTGGCAAATCTTCTTCTGCTGTTCCTCGGCGATTACAGTCAGGACGGCGGTTCCGATATAGGTATCGGTCAGCTCGGCTGGAACCTCAATGATCTTGTTCCGACTCTGCTCCACTGGCTGAACGGAGATAATGATTATACTTATACCTATTATAATCGTACGGACAACGGTGACGGAACTTATACTTACAACGAACCGACGACCGGCGCTAACGGCACAAAATATGACGATAACGGCGATCCGACCGGTCTTGTACCTGTTATAGTCAACATCTATTACGTAGACAGCTTCCTTGCAAACGCTTCTATTTTAGATCTGTATGAAGCCGCCGACGGAGAAGACCCGCAGATGGCACAGGCTGTCGGAGAAACCGTTACAACGCTCGTTACATTCGCAACAGAAGCGGTAGACGAATATGTTGCCGAGCACGGAGACGATGTAAAGAGCTATAAATTTGACACTCCGACTACAAAAGGTCTTAACAACCTGCTCGTTTCCATCCCTTCGATTATCGATATTATGGGAACGAAGTTCATGGAAAAATACAATGTTGATTCCGACTGGCGCTTCTTTGATGAAGGCCGCTGGGCAGAAGACGATGACGGATGCAGATACAATGTCGTCGTGCAGAACTTTAAAGATCTCACAACCGGCGGTTCTGCTGAAGACGTTCTCAGCACATTCGTTGATATGTTTATCAACAACTGGTTCAACGCGATTACAGACTTCCTGAATGACGTTGTTTCAGACAAGGATAATGACATTACCTCAAACATCCCGATCGTGACGTCTCTGCTGAACGCAGTGGATCTGTTCGGTGAAAAGAGTGTTCTTACGGATCTTCTCAACGGATTCTTCCTGTTCACAAGGAGCGATGATTACTCGTTCACATTTGAAACGCAGAAGAACGGCTATGTAGGTCTGGATACACTTAACGCTTATTTCCTTCTTATTAATCTTGATAAAATCGTAGAAATATTTACCAATATTGTTAATGCGAATCAAGACACCGGCTCCGGCGACACGGGAACGGATACCGGAAACCCTGATACAGGTGAAGACACCGGCAACACAGGCGATTCGGGAGAATCCGGCGGAGGATTTGATATCTCTACTATCCTCGGACCGATCCTTGAATCACTTAACAATGTAGGTCCTATCGCAAACGACAGTGAAAACATCAAAGGCGCATCCGAATTAATCGACGCGCTTGACTCGCTTCTTTCAGCTCTCCTTTCAAACGGATATATGAATGACTACCAGCTTGATAAGGTAGACGGAGTCCTTTCCGGCGTAGTCACATTCCTTGTAAACCACTTCGGAGAAGACAAGGCAGACGAAGTTTGGTATCTTGTTACCGAGTACCTAAAGATTCTCAATGCCGGAAGCGCAAATGAAGACGGTTCTGCCAATGCAGACGCGAACGCACCTGTTGACCCGAACAAGGTATACACAGAAGAGAATCTTTCAAACATCGTTACGCAGACCTATGTTTTGATTGAATCGCTGATCAATGATAAGCTTGTTCTTGCAGGCGATGAATATCACCTTATAAACAGCACTGTAAACGGCATTATTTCACCGAGCGCCATTGCTGTTAACTCCGATTCCATCGATCAGGACATTATGGAATACTTCAGTTGGTCTGATCTTTCGGCTTCAAGCTACGCAACCGATCTCGGATTCAATTTCAGCAAAGGCGACAAGGAAGCGTTCTATGAGAATCTCATTGATTCCCTCGGCGTCATTCCGTCCATCCTCGGCGTTCTGCTTGTTGACGCAGGAATGTATGACAATGTATTGTCCCCTGTATTCGGTACGATTTGCAATGCTATGGGCGTAAGCTATACAGCCACACTTCCTGAAGACGCAACCGGCGAAGACGCTGTTTATACGGTAATTGAGACGGTTTCTAATGTTCTCGGCTCATTCCTTAACGCGCCCGTATCCGGATTACTTGGTCTGGTAAGAGCGATTGTGGCGATCGCACCCGACAGCTTCCTCAGCGAAGTGATTAACGGTGCGCTTGACCCCATCTACAATGAGCTGAACGGTGCATGTGACATTGTTTCAAACCTTTCACCGACCTTAAGCACAATGCTCAGCGATATTGTTGCCGATTTCAAGACGCAGATCGGCAGCGTAATCCCCAGCAGCAATATTCTGCTTACACTGATCGGTCAGATCGCAGGTACGGATCTCAGCGGAATTCCGCTTGACATCATTCTTAATATCATCAAACCTTATACAGATTCGAATGAAAGACTTCTTTTGATGCTCTACACGGTACTTGTTGACGTACTTACAGATGATTCCATCCTTTCACAGATCATGGGTAACCAGCTTCCCTGGCTCAAGGATCTCCTGACACAGTATGATTCAGCAAGTCTGCTCAAGCTCATAAAGGATATTGTTAATTCCATTCAGAGCACGAAAGAGATCAAATGGATGTTTGATCAGAGTGCTGCCGGAACCTCTTCCTTCGAGTATCCGACAGGCGTAACCGCTCAGGAGGCAGAAGATGCGATCGACAGCCTTGACGAGCTTGTTGCAAACCTTATTCCTCTTCTGAAAGAATTCGGCGTTGTAGATCAGGATAATCTTGCCGATCTTCTTAACGGACTCATCTTTACAAACGCTAACATAACTGCGGTTGTTAAAGGAATTTACGGCGGAATAGAAAACGCTTCAAACAACGATGTTGACGGTATATTTGTATTCTCACCGTCAGAATTCGCAGATTACCTGATGGACAGCAGCTACGGCGCTACTTTCTCCTCTGCTGCTGCTGCACTCAGAAAATGCAGCACCTGGAGTCAGGTTGGCACAATCAACTGGGGCTTCACAGACGGCTCCGCAAACGCACAGCGCGGATTCGTTCAGGCATTTGCCGCTATTGCAAGACCCGCAAACGATGTGTTTGCAGCGCTTCTTGCAGAAGGCGATGCAAACCTTGCTGCAATCGCTGCTCAGGTTCTCGATGACTTTACGATCAACACGACCGAACAGTCCGGCGACAACACTGTTGAAATTACGCTTGCAAACAATATTCTTACGATAAAAGTAACAAATAACGCAAACGCCAACAGCAAAACAAATACTGTTGAAGTAAATCTTGAGCCTGCAATTCAGGCGCTCAGCGTACTTACGATCAATGGCGGCAACGGCTATCAGAGCGCAATCATTCCTCTGTTTGAAGCACTCAATATTGACAGCTATGTAAGCTACGATCAGTATCTCAAGAATTACAACAAAGCTAAAGACAATGTTCTTATTGATGTTCTCAACCCGATCGTAGATTTCCTGAATGATGTAACAGCCGCTCCGTTTGAAACGCTCACAGCCGCGCTTCCTGACTTCGCAGCATTCCTTGAAGACAACGGACTCGGCAAGATCGTTGACAATCTTCTTGCTCCTATTTCTTCACTCATTGAAGTTCTTGAAGCAAACGGCATTAATATTGACGAGCTTATTGAGCAGCTCGCAGGCAAATCTCTCAAGGAACTTCTTGAAGGTCTTATCAAGATGGATCTCGGAGATGTCAAGCTTGAGCTTACAGACCTTGAAAACAGCCTTAACATTCAGGACATACTCGTTCCGCTGGTTAACACGCTCCTCAAGGACAAAGGAATCAACATCAAGCTTGATGATATTAACTGGGATTATCTTGCAGGGCTTAACAATCAGGGTCAGGTACTGATCACAGTGCTTCGTTACCTTGAAAAAGTGATCATCAATAACTCAGCGTCTATCAATTCGCTTCTCGGCACAATAGATGCAATCAAGAACAATTCCACCATCCAAAATATACTGGACAGTGTATTCGGTCAGATCGCAACGGCAAACAGAGACGATATCGTTCTTGCGGTATTCTATCTGCTGCTGAACGAACCCACAAACGTATTCTTTGATTACACAAACTTCAAGTACAAGGATTATGATTTCTCATATCCCACAACGGTTGATATTGATTTCTTAACGGTTCTCGGACCTATGCTTGACGGTCTTATCGACGGTGTTATGGCTGAGTTCCTCGGCGGAAATCTGAATTCACTTGTTGAAACCAACCTTTACACGGATTCTATCATCAGTTCACTTGCTACAGGTCTTTACGGAGCAATTGAAGGCGTCAAGATCGACGATTCCATGAACCTTACGGAACTGCTGGCAATGACCGGAATCGACTTCTCGACCACGGGTGTTGCGGCACTGCTTGTGAACGACGACTACGGTCAGTCTTACGCAAGTGCGGCAAGCGTGATCAGAAACGCAGGCTCTTGGAACAGAGTAAACGCCGACAAGCTTTCCTGGGGCGTTGAAGACAGAGATTCCTTTGTTCACGCGCTCAGCGCAGTGCTTCGTCCGCTTTACGGTGTGCTCGATGTTCTTCTCAACGACGGCTCACTCGGACTGTTCAACCTGATTTATCTTCCGGGTTCGGACGGATACACTTCAACTATCGTTCCTCTTCTTGAGGCATTCGGATGCTACAACATCAAGACGCAGTATCAGTACAGACAGGATATGTCAAAAGAATATGACTATATTCTTATAGACATCCTCAATCCTCTTCTTGACAAGGTTGAAGACATTCTCAATGCTCCTATCCAGACTCTTATGGATATGCTTCCGAACCTCGCGCTCTTCTTCGCGAACGACGGACTGCTTCAGGTCATTGAAAATCTTCTTACTCCGATCAGCGCATTGCTTGACGCACTTCAGCCGATCGCAGATGTAAACGATATCCTCGTTAAAGCCGGTCTGGACATTGAAGGCGAACTCAGAAAACTGGGACTTGTAGGCAGCAACTACAACTTTGATATTTATGATCTTGCGGGATCTCTCAAACCGCTTATCGGATCAGACAATATCGTTTCGCTTCTCAATACTGTTCTTGGTATGATTGATGTCGGCGGTTCTAAACTCAACATTGAGCTTATGCCGATCGACTGGTATCAGCTTGCTTCTCACGGAGAAGTCATCACAAACGAAGCTTCCCAGGCATCCACCCACGGTAAGAGAGTGTATGTGGACGCAGATCCGAATGAAGTGCTTATCGCAGTTCTTCGCTACTTGGTTGAAACCGTTAACTATAAGGATAACTTCAATACAATCAATGGTCTTATAGGCGGACTGCTCGGCGGTGCAGATGATTCTGTTGCAGATATCGTAAACACCGTACTCGGCGTTCTCACCGGCGAAACCGATGAAGTCATTTCAGAACTTTGCGAACTTCTTCAGACTCTTGCTTAATTGAATTAAGTTAAGCTCAAAACGGAGCGCCCCTGTTAAAGGGGCGCTTTTTGATGTTTAAAGCAACGAAATATCTCCGCTCATACTGCCATAAGCGGCACACAGACGGAGTCTTGCACTCCGTCTGCCGGTCCACCATAATTAATGCTTGTATATTTATATTTAATTTAGTATAATATTCGTATATTGTAACTTGTACACGGTGGTGAAAAAATGCTCGGTAAATATGTCCGAATCCGAATCGTTAATCCTATCGGATCGGTGGACGAAAAAACGGGCTATACTTATCCGCTGAATTACGGAACAGTTTATGATTCCGACAATCTTTATTCCTTTGTTATGGGGATAGATCATCCCGTTCGTAATTTTGACGGACGAGTTATAGCAACGCTGAATCCCAAATCGGGAGGGCGGCAAATACTTATCACTGCGCCTAAGAGCACACGCTTTATTGTGAATGATATTGCTAAGTTTATAGACGCAAAAAGGGATTTCCCGAACTACAAGCTTGAATGCCTGTATGAAAGCAGCTGCGGCGCTGTGGTTTACAGAGATATAAAAGGCGAGGTCAGGTATCTTTTAATAAAGAACCGCCGTTCCTCGCACTGGGGCTTCCCAAAAGGGCACATCGAGCCCGGAGAAACAAAAAAGGAAACGGCTGTAAGAGAAGTTCTTGAGGAAACGGGTATTCACGTTAAACTGATAGACGGCTTTGAAAGCGTTTCCAAATTCAAAATTCAAAATAAGATTGAGAAGATCGTATCCATATTTGTGGGCACCACAACGGATACGAGCACATCCATCCAGCCTGAAGAAATAGAGGATTACATTTGGCTGACTTATGACAGAGCCATGAGTATTCTTAAATTTGAAAATGACAGAACAATCATCACTCAGGCGCACGAGTTTTTGGATAAAAACAACTATATATGATCTGCCGGGAGGCTATCAATGAATAAAGAGCAGGAATACCTTATCAGGCTGACTGCGGCGTACTTGGACGGCAAAAAAATCAGTTTAAAAAACGATATTGATTATGCCAAGCTCTTTGCTGATGCGAGAAGCCATAATCTTTTCGGCATTGCATTTTGCGCTATAGCAAATTCTCAAAATAAAAAAGATGTTCTGAGTGAAAAAGAACTAGATCATTATCAATCCCTGTTTACGGACATCATTTATAATTATAACCTTTTTCTGAAAATATACGGCGAGCTTACCGATGCTCTTAAAGGCGCTGAGATCCGTTTTGTGCCGTTTAAAGGCATTGTGCTGAAAGATATCTACCCTGTTCCCGAAGCGCGCTCTATGGGCGATATAGACATTTTGATTGACCATGATAAAAGAGATTCCGCAAAAGCCGCTCTTACAAAAGCAGGTTTTCAATGTGTAACCAGCAACGGACCTGAATGGGCTTATAATAAAAACGGTATCTGCGTGGAGATACACACTTCCATACTAAACGGAAACACGGGCAGAAACAGCGCAAAGGAATATTTTGCCGATGCGATAGACCATGCGAAATTCAGCGGATTTGAGGGCAGATTGGACGATACTTACCATTTTGAATTTCTGTTTGCCCACCTTGCGCAGCATTTTGTTGATTTCGGCGCAGGAATCAGAATGATACTGGATTTGGCTGCCATGCTTAAAACCCGTGATATTGATATAGATAAAGTTGTAAAAGACCTTGAAACGGCGGGGCTGGGCAAGTTTGCCGAAACGATGCTGACGGTTTGCTATAAATGGTACGGATACGGCAGAGATTTCGGCTTGGATACAAAAAAGGCGGAGAATTTTATCGCCGCGCACGGTACCTTTGGTTTTAAAGACAGGGACCTTTCTGCCGTAGTGATGCGCAAGGAATTTGAAAAGGGGAAAACAGGCGGTCCTGTTTTGCGCAAACTGAGGCTGCTGTTTCCGCCTTATGGGCGGATGCGTGAATTGCCGTATATCAAATTCATAGACGGCAGACCGTATATGCTGCCTGCCGCGTGGATATATAGGGTAATATATAATTTCATCAACAGAAAAAACCGAATGATGCAGACTGCGAAAGGTCTTTCCGATAAAAATTCGGAGAACAAGGCGAAAAAAGAGTTTGAATTTTTTAAAGAAATCGGTCTGAACTGAATTTGCAGCTTATAAAATGCTATAAAAGTATAAGGAGGCACATATGGGATTTTTAATAGCGATTCTTGTCATTTTGATCATTCTTGCAATAGCGTTTGTAGTTTGGTTCATAACATACAGACAAAGCGGAAAATGTCCGCTTTGCGCGCTTGAAAAAATCATAAAGCCCACAAAGACCACCATGGACACGGAAAACGAAGAACCGTATGCAAACGGCACCGCCGCAACGCCGCCTATGGGCTGGAGCAGCTGGAACACGTTCCGGCAAAACATCAGCGAGGAGCTGATCTTGAGCACGGCAAAGGCAATGAAGGATTCTGGGCTTCTCGACGCCGGTTATCAGTACATCAATCTTGACGACTGCTGGCAAAGCTCTATGAGAGACAAAAACGGCAGGCTGCAGGGGGATCTGGAAAAATTCCCCAACGGTATTCCGCGCCTGATCTCTCAAATAAATCAAATGGGTATGAAAGTGGGGCTTTATTCCTCAAACGGCACGCTTACCTGCGAAGATCTTCCGGCAAGTCTCGGCAGAGAGGAACTGGACGCCCAAACGATTGCCGAATGGGGATGTGAGTTTTTCAAATATGATTTCTGCCATCATAAGCTCATAAGCGGCGAAGCTCCCGTTATCGAAGCACTTGAAATCAGCGCCCCGGGAAAAAGCGCCGAGCTTAAGCTTTACCCCGAAGATGCGGAATTCAGCGGCAGAGCCAGAATTTTGAACATAAAAAAACTGCCCACCGGCAAAGGCATCGGTATGCTCAACCACGGTGCGGGCACAGCCACCTTCCGCCCTGTTATAAACACGGAAGGCGATTACGTTCTGACACTGCTCATCTATAAGCAGCTCACCGTCAGAGAACAATATATTCAGGTCATCGTTAACGGTACGTTTCATGAAGTCTTTACGCCGACGGCAAAAGGCTTCACCCCCACGGGAAGAGTGCAGACGATGATTCACCTCAAGGCCGGAACAAACGAGATCGTTCTTAAAAACCCCATCGTGACTGCGGCAGACAGCTCATATACCCAGTACAAACGTATGGGCAATGCGCTCAAGGCAGCAACCAAAAAGGTTTCGTTTGAAAAAGGCACAAAGGAAAAGCCCATCCTTTTCTCCATCTGCGAATGGGGAATGGCATTCCCTTGGCACTGGGGATCGCGTGCCGGAAATATGTGGCGCACCACGCCTGATATCTCTGCTAAGTGGCACAGCATAAATATGATATATAATCACAATATCAGGCTTTATAAATATGCCGCACCCGGCGCTTGGAACGACCCCGATATGCTTGAGGTCGGCAACGGCAAGTTAACGCGCGAAGAAAATAAAACGCATTTCAGCCTGTGGTGTATGATGGCTGCCCCGCTTATTCTCGGCAACGATCTGCGCCTGCTTGTCGGCTCGGACGGCGCGCCGATAGAAAACAGCCCGGTTCTTAAAACCGTTACAAATAAGAATCTGATCGCAATCGATCAGGATCCGCTCGGTAAACCGGCAAAACGGATAAAGAAACTGCACGGCATTGATATGACAGCACGTCCGCTCGCAAACGGAGATATCGCACTTTGCCTTTATAATCCCGGCACACGCGTAAAGGGTATCTCCTTTGAGATCGGCGATATTCTGAATGATGAATATCTCGATTTTGCGCCGTCCGCCTCATATCATCTTCACGAGCTGTGGAGCGACGAGCACTTTAACGCCAAAACGGTTTCGGTATCGCTTCAAAAGCATGACTGCCGCGTTTACAGGATCAGCAAACAATAAGGGTGACCCATATGCTTGAAAGGCTATACGAGAACGATTTTGACGATATCTACGCTATAATGAAAGACAGCTTTCCGGCAGATGAAATGCGCGGATATGACGCTCAGAAAGCGTTGTTCGGCAGAAAAGAATATTTTGCTTTCGGAGTAAAAGAGAATGACGGCAGTCTTGCCGCGTTCATTACGATGTGGAAATTCAGCGATTTCACTTACGGCGAGCATTTTGCCGTATCGCAGGATCTGCGCGGCTCGGGGATGGGCGGCAGAATCATAAACGAAGCGGCAAAAATCGCCGAAAAGCGTTTCTGCTTTGAGGTTGAACCGCCTGAAACCGATATAGCCAAAAGGCGAATCGCGTTTTATGAGCGGAACGGCTTTATCCTCAATGATTTTCACTATATTCAACCGCCGCTTTCCGAAAGCACGGGATCGCTGAGGCTGATGATTATGTCTTATGGCAAAAAGCTGACGGATACGGAATTCCAAGCAATAAAAAACACCGTATACAGAAATGTTTACGGTGTTTCGGAAAATTACGGTATATAAACCATACAGAGAGCAAAAAAAAAACGGCTGTCTCGCGTTTTGCGTGAGACAGCCTCTTTATTTTATGCGGTAAAGAGAGATCAGTTATTGATAAGCTTATCCTCTTCATTGTTCCAGCTGTAAAGCTTACGAACCTCTGCGCCGACAGCCTCTGACGGATGCTCGGAAGCAAGCTTTCTCATCGCCTTGAAGTGAACCTGACGGCCTGCCGGGCTCATATCAAGCAGGAACTCTTTTGCGAAAGTACCGTCCTGAATATCGGAAAGGATCTTCTTCATAGCCTTCTTTGTATCCTCTGTGATGATCTTCGGACCGGTAATATAATCGCCGTATTCAGCCGTATTTGAAATAGAATATCTCATTCCGGCAAAACCTGACTGATAAATAAGGTCTACGATCAGCTTCATCTCGTGAATGCACTCAAAATAAGCGTTTCTCGGGTCGTAGCCTGCTTCGCAGAGTGTTTCAAAGCCTGCCTGCATCAGAGCGCATACGCCGCCGCAAAGAACAGCCTGCTCGCCGAAAAGGTCTGTTTCAGTCTCTGTTCTGAAGGTCGTTTCCAGAACACCGGCACGTGCTCCGCCGATTCCGGCAGCATAAGCAAGCGCAATGTCAAGGGCGTGACCTGAAGCATCCTGCTCAACAGCAACAAGGCAAGGTGTGCCTTTGCCGGCCTGATACTCACTGCGTACCGTGTGACCGGGAGCCTTGGGCGCGATCATCGTTACATCCACATACTTGGGGGGCTTGATGCAGCCGAAATGGATATTGAAGCCGTGTGCGAACATAAGCATATTGCCCTCTTCAAGATTCGGCTCAATCTCTGATTTATAAACATCTGCCTGAAGCTCATCATTGATAAGGAACATGATGATATCTGCTTTTTTTGCAGCCTCTGCGGTCGTATAGACCTCAAATCCCTGAGCCTCTGCCTTCTTCCAGGATTTGCTGCCCTCATAAAGGCCGACTATAACATTGCAGCCTGATTCTTTAAGGTTGAGCGCATGGGCATGACCCTGAGAACCGTAACCGATTATGGCAATTGTTTTACCTGTAAGATAATCGGGATTACAATCTGACTGATAGAAAATTCTTGCCTGTGACATTGTTTTTCCTCCTATTTCTATATAACATAAATTGTTAGCACATCTGTTGTTGCACATATGTGTCAGCGATTTTTATTATAGTACCTGGCTGAGAATTCGTCAAGGCTTTTTTGCCGATAATTACTTGTAAAACAAACAAAAAAGTAGTAATATAACAGTAAATAATTATTCAATTTTTAACCTATTTTAACTCTTGCGGCAAACTTGTTGAAAAAAGGAGGCAGATCGCCGTGAACAGGGCGCAGAAATTAAGATTTTACATTGAGGCACTGTGTGTTTATGATCTGAAAAACGATGAAGTTATAGCTTCCCTTTTGGAGCTTCTGAAAAGCGTTGAAAGTGAGGAAGTGCTTGAAAAGCAGAGCGAATTCTTCAGAATGGTCACAAGCCATAATTCATTTAAAGAATATGTTTCCAGATTGATTCTTACAAATGATAACGCGTTTACGAAAGCTGCAGCTTCCGGCAGTACAGATAAGCTTGCCGGTGCGGTGCTCGACGGAGTAAAGAGCGATCTTGAAAAACTTGAGGCAATAGCGAATATCAGACCCGAGGATATTTGCAGTTCTGTTGAAAACACGGATCTTAAAGAGGTGCTCAAGACCCTGCCCGGCTGGGAAACAGGCTCCCCTGCCCCGCCTCTCAGAACGAACTGGAAAGACCAGATAAACGAACTTGCCGAATATCATAAAAAGAACGGCTACGGTATGTTTTCAAAATACAACGCGTTCACCTGGCGCGATCATTCGCTTTATCCGATAGCAGGCACGGATCCGATCCTGCTTTCCGATCTCAAAAACTATGAGATACAAAGGCAAAAGGTCATAGACAACACGGAAAGCTTCGTGCACGGATACCCCTCCAACAACGTGTTGCTTTACGGCGACAGGGGCACGGGTAAGAGCTCGACGGTGCATGCCGTGCTCAACGCCTACGCGCCTCAGGGGCTGAGAATGATCGAGATCTCAAAAAGCGATATTCCCGACCTGACAATGATCCGCGAACAGCTTGCAAGCAGCCCTATGAAATTCATTATCTTCATTGACGATCTTTGCTTTGACTCTCACGACGACTCCTTCGGCGAACTGAAAGCGGCGCTGGAAGGCAGCCTTTCCGGCAGGAAGCACAACACGCTGATTTACGCCACATCAAACAGGCGGCATCTTATAAAAGAGAGCTTTTCCGACCGTGAAAACGATATAAACAGAAACGACATTATGCAGGAACAGCTCAGCCTTTCCGATCGTTTCGGACTTTCGATAACCTTTGTTAACCCGGATAAGAAAGATTATCTGGACATAGTTGAAAAAATAGCGGCAGACAGAAAGCTTGAAGTGGACAAAGACCGCCTTTTCATCGTTGCCGAGCAGTGGGCTGCACGAAAGGGCGGACGCTCGCCGAGATGCGCAAGGCAGTTTATAGATTATGTTGAAAGCGCCGAAAAGCGCGGCAAAGAATGGTAAACGGCGGATCAAAACCGTTTTTTGCCCTTCCTTTGCCCGGTCAACGCAAAAATCTCAAAATTTATTTAAAAATTTTTAACAAATTTTACCGTTTGTTAATTTCGATATAAAATTATGAACAAAAACGAATGATATGATCTTTTCAAAAGGAAAGGAGAAAAACTATGAGCAATAAGATTCTTGTAGTCGATGACGATCTCAACATCTGCGAACTGCTGAAGATTTACCTGGAAAACGAGGGATACACCGTATTTGTTGCAAATGACGGTCAGGCGGCAGTCGATACATTCACAGCTAAAAGCCCCGATCTGGTTCTGCTGGACATCATGCTTCCGAAAATGGACGGCTGGCAGGTGTGCAGGGAAATACGCAAAACCTCCGGCGTTCCCATTATCATGCTGACCGCCAAGGGCGAAACCTTTGACAAAGTGCTTGGGCTTGAGCTCGGGGCGGACGATTATGTTACAAAGCCGTTCGACGCGAAAGAGGTTATGGCAAGAATCAAGGCGGTCCTTCGCCGCTCGAAGGGCGAGAGTGAAAACACAGCCAATGAAAAGAAAGTTGTTGTTTATGACAAGCTTGAGATCAACATAGAAAACTATGAGCTGAAGGTTGACGGCAAGGTCATAGACACGCCGCCTAAAGAGCTTGAGCTGATCTATCATTTCGCGTCCAACCCCAACAGGGTATACACAAGAGATCAGCTTCTTGACGAGGTGTGGGGCTTTGATTATTACGGAGACTCACGAACGGTCGACGTACATGTTAAGCGGCTGAGAGAAAAGCTTGAGGGCGTTTCGGACAAATGGTCGCTCAAGACCGTGTGGGGCGTAGGATACAAATTTGAAACGAAGGATTAAAGGCTATGGCAGCAAAGGCGGACTTCGGTAAGAAAATAGAAAACAGAATATTAAAACTTGCCAGGTTTTTGCACATTAAGCCGAATATCTTCACAAAATATTTCCTTACGTTCGCCGCGATCTTTCTGACCGTGCTTGTGGTGCTGGGTATATCACTTGTTTTGCTCGTTAATAATTACACGGTAAAAACGCGTACCGACCTGCTGGAGGAAAATGTTTTATCCATTGCAAACACGATTGACGGCACACTCACAACCAGTGAGATGAACAACCGATACACACTTGAAAAGGAGCTGCTGTGCGAAACGCTCGCCACGGTTTCACAGTCCATAGACGCGGATGTGTTCGTGTGTGACACAGAGGGCAATATCATTCTTTGCAGAGACAAGGCGGGAACATTGCCCGATTTCGGAATGTTTGCCGAATGCAGTGTGCACGGCAAGATCGTTATAGGCAGCAATCTGCTGGCGGCAGTCTATCAGCAGGGACAAATCGTTGAAAAGGCGACCGTTTCCGGCACGCAGTGCTTTGTGGTGGGCAGGCCTGTTTATCAGGACGGAAATATTATAGGCTCGGTATTTGCGCTTTCAAATACAGGTATTCAGAATATCTCCATAACCGTTTTGCGCCTGTTTTTGATCTCTGCATTTTTCTGCCTTATTTTTGCCTTTATTTGTATATACTATTTAACGAAAAGAATGTTTACGCCGCTCCAGCAGATGAGCAAAGCGGCAAAGCAGTTTGCGGCAGGAGATTTCTCTTACCGCGTTAAGGTTGAGGGAGAGGACGAGCTTGCCGATCTCGGGCATGCGTTCAACGATATGGCGGACGCTCTTAATGTGCTTGAAGGCTCAAGGCGCAGCTTTGTTTCAAATGTTTCGCATGAGCTGAAAACGCCGATGACTTCTATTTCGGGATTTATCGACGGTATTTTGGACGGAACAATTCCGAAAGAAAAGCAGGATTATTACTTGGGCATCGTGAGCGGAGAAGTCAAGCGGCTCTCACGCCTTGTGGTCTCCATGCTCAATATGAGCAAGATCGAAAGCGGAGATCTGGAAATGAAACCGTCTACTTATGACATTTCAGACCAGATTATACACATTCTTTTAACCTTTGAGCAAAAAATTGAAAATAAAAACATAGATATAAGAGGGCTTGACGAATTCAAGCCGACATATATTGTGGCAGACCCGGATATGATTTATCAGGCAATCTACAATCTGGTGGACAACGCCGTTAAATTTACCAACGAGGGCGGATATATAGAAGTTCGGCTCAAGGATTCGGATACCCAGATAGAATTAAGCATAAAAAACAGCGGCACGGGAATAAAGGCCGAGGATCTTTCAAGGGTGTTTGAAAGATTTTACAAGGCGGATAAGAGCCGCAGCCTGGACGCAAAAGGCGCCGGGTTAGGGCTTTACCTTGTTAAGCTGATGATCGAAATGCACGGCGGCAGAGTCAGCGCGAAAAGCGAAAGCGAAGACACCGCGGAATTTTCTTTCACGCTTCCCAAACAGTTCAGCCCTGTTTATTTAAAGGAGACAAGATAATATGAGCAACGATTATGAAAACAACGGTTACGGCACAAGCGGCGGCAGCGAACCGGAAAACAGCAGCAGCTACAATCCGGCAACAGGGAACGCCTCCTATTCATCCGACAACACAGGAAATACGGGAACTGGTCCCGAAAACACAAACACCGCTTCAGAAAGCGGCAATACGGCAAACGGCGGCGGAGCCAACAACACAACATATCATTATTCGTACACATCGGCTAACCGGCCCGGGGGAAACCAAAATAACGTAAATTACTACACTCCGCCGCAGCAGCCTTACAATACCGATTCTGATAAAGAAAAGAAAAACAAAAAGGCAGTGCAGTATGACCAGTTCGGAAATCCCGTTAAAGTCAAAAAAAGCAAAACACCGATCATCATTGCCGTTGTAATCGCTATATGTGTTATCGCGGCTGTAATCGGGATCGTGGTGTCCGTTACGGGCGGTTCATCATCCGGCGAAGACCAAAATCAGAACAGCGGCTCTTCGGCACAGGTACAGACGCAGGACGCAGGCGAAGTGGCACAGACAGACGGCGACGGCAATTACACCGTTGCGGGAATCGCCAAAAACTTCATAGATTCCTGTGTGGGCATAACCGTATATTCCGAATCCAGCGCTTACAGTGATTTCTTTGGCTACGGTTACGGAAACGAACCGCAGTCATCCGGCGGCGAGCAGACCGTTTCGAGCGAAGGCTCCGGCATCATTATGCTTGAGGACGGCAATTACACCTATATTTTGACCTGCGCCCATGTTATTAGCGACGGCTCCAGCTTCAAAGTAACGCTCAACAACGGCGATGAGTATGACGCTGTTATGGTGGGCTATGACAATCAAACGGATATCGGTGTGCTCAGAATAAACGCGACCGGGCTTAAGGTTGCCGAGTTCGCAGACTCGGATTCCACCACTGTTGGCGAACAGGTGGTTGCCATCGGCTGCCCCGGCGGCATAGAGTTTATGAACAGCGTGACCAGCGGTTATATTTCAGCTCTTGCCAGACCTGTTTCATCAAGCATCGGATATGATCAGGAATGTATCCAGACCGACGCAGCTATAAACCCCGGCAACAGCGGCGGAGCACTCTTCAACATGCAGGGTCAGGTCATCGGTGTAAACTCATCAAAGATCGCTTCCACGGAATATGAGGGAATGGGCTTTGCTGTGCCGAGCAACACGGCTATCGCAACCGCCAACAGCCTTATAAAAGTAGGATATGTGGAAGGCAGGGCGCAGATAGGCATAACCTATACGAGCCTTGAGAATTATTCAAACGCTAACGCCATAATAAGCGCTCTGAGTGAACTCGGATATGAGGACGCAAAGGGCACTATGGTAATAAACGAGGTCTCTGCAGATTCAGACCTTGCAGACAAGAATGTGCGCCAGTATGATATGATCGTGGCAGTAAACGGCACAACGCTTACGGACACGGATATCATGACCTCCACGCTTTCCGACTGCAGCCCCGGAGACACGATCAAGCTTACGATTGCCAGAATAGAAAACAACAAAATAAACACCTTTGATGTAGACTGCACACTTATCGAATCAAAGGGCAACAATTAAAGCAAAAAAATGAAGCGCCGCTCAGGCAAACACTTGAGCGGCGCTTTTCATTTTAACGCTTATTTTTTATAAGGTTCTTGAACATCTGTTAAGCCGAGCAGATAATCCGTGCTCGTATCATAAAACGCAGCCAATTTAATAAATATATCCGTTTTTACACAAAACCAAGATGAAACAAAAAAACAGACCGATTCATAACATTTTTTTAAATTCCCGGCATAAAATGCTTGCTTTACACGCATAAAATGTTGTATGCTTTAAATAGCGGACACTGAAAAAAGTAAAGACCTATGCATCTTGTTTTGTGTTACTTTTTTCAGCGTAAAATCAATACGGAGGGCGGCTTTCCGCCCTGCGAAATACAGCGGGAGTGGTGAATATGTCTAAAAAAACAATCATTATCCTTGTCGTTTTACTTGTTATTATCATTGCCGTGGGCGCGGTTTCAGGGTATTATATCCTTTCAAACGACGGACCTTATGTCGGCATAGTAACATCTGCCGAAACAGGCGAGCCTATTGAGGGCGTAAGTGTTACGGACGGCAGACATGTTGTTAAAACAGACAGCGACGGCGCATTCAAGCTGAAGGGCTGGCGCAAAACAAGATTTATAACGGTAACTGCTCCTTCCGGATACTGGACGGAAAATTATTACATAGCGGTTGACAGGCAGAAGACATCTTATGACTTCACGCTTGAAAAATCGGATATTGAAGCAGGAAGCGCTCATACATTTATGCAGATATCGGACACGGAGATCGGCGAAAACGGAGTCGGCGAATGGAAAGATTATTTAAAGGATCTTGCAGACGAGGAAAAGCCGGCGTTTCTGATCCACACGGGAGACATATGCTATGAGCCGGGGCTGAAACGCCATCTTTCCGATATGAACACGGAAAACATGGGGCTGCCTGTGAGATACATAATCGGCAATCACGACTATGTCAGCGGCGATTACGGCGAACAGCTTTTTGAAAGCATCTACGGCCCGGTCTGGTACTCATTTGAGGTGGGAAATGTTCATTATGTTGTTACCCCGTTCCAAACGGGCGGCGACTATAAATCCGGCTACAACAAAAATGACCGCTGGCGCTGGCTGGAAAATGACCTTGAGAACACCGATCCCGATATGAAAGTCGTTATCTTCAACCACAACAAGCCGGTATCCGACGATTACGTTATTGAGTTTGACAGAAAAGAACTGGATCTGAAAAAGCATAATCTGATTGCTTGGGTATTCGGGCACTACCACTACAATTATGTTGACACGCCGAGCGAAGAGAACAGTGTGCTTGCGATAAGCACCGGCAGACCTGACTGCGGCGGCATAGACGAATCTCCCAGTTCCACACGTATCATCTCAATAGATGAAAACGGCACGGTAAGCACAAAGCTTTACTATTATGACGAGGGCAGATTTACACAGCCCGATCCCGAAAACACGCAGCTTTTAGCAGCGCTGCCGTCCACGGTATTATTCGGTGATCCGATATATGACGACGGTATGATCTATGTTGCCACCGTGGATGACAACTGGCCGCGTCAGTGCGGGATCTACTGTATCAACGCAGAGACCGGCGATATCGTGTGGGAAACAGAAACCGTAAATTCAATAAAAAACAACCTGCTGCTTGAAAACGGCAAAATCATCGCGCAGGACTGCCAGGGCAATCTCTACTGTCTCAATGCACAGACCGGCGAAGATATATGGTCTACATTCGTTGCGCTGGGCACCTCGCTCAACACAAGCACCGGCATCTGCACAGACGGTAAAACGGTATACGCCGGCTGCGCCGCATACGTTACCGCCGTGGATATCGAAACCGGCGAAACCGTGTGGTCCGCAGACCGCAAAAAAGGCGAATGCTCCGCCGCGGAATTTATTTTAAACGGCAACAGACTCATCATAAGCTCTCACTGGGATTCCCTTACGGCGCTTGATAAAAACACGGGAAAAACACTTTGGGAAAACAAGGATGAGGACATACGTTTCAGAAGCTCAACGCCCGCGGTGATCGACGAGAACACCTTGCTAGTGGCGGACAGCGACGCAATTATGACCGTTGACGCAACGAACGGTAAGATCACTTATAAAGCGGATAATCTGGGTTATAATTTTGCCACCGCTTCACAGCCGCTTATTGAAAACGGCATTGCATATATAACAACGGCGGATAAGGGCGTTGTTGCATATGACATACAGTCCGGGCAAATCATCTGGAACACGCAGCTCGGCAGAAGCATGGTTTACACGGCATCCTACACAAGCGGCGATTCACAGACCGTTGACGGCAGAATACTTGATCTTGACGGCACTCTTGTTTTCGGCGCATCGGACGGAAATGTTTACCGGCTTGATCCGCAAAACGGAAATATTATCCATCAAATAACCGTAGGCACGCCGATATTCTCAACCCTTGCTTATGACGGCAGCGCACTCTATGCGGCGGGATTCACAGGTGGAATTTACAGAATAAATAACTTATAAAAAGCACAAAACACCCGTGCAGGTTTGCCATTGCCTGCTCGGGTGTTTTTCACTTATTTTTTCAGCTTCTCAAAATCTGCTTTTTGATTCACGAAGATCATTAATAATAGCAGCCATAAGTTCACATCATACAAAGCCCTGCCTTTATAATTCAGCTATCAGCTCAACCTCGCAAAGCACGTTTTTGGGAAGCGCTTTAACCGCAACGCAGCTTCTGGCAGGCTTGTTTGTAAAATATTTTCCGTACACTTCGTTAAAAGCGGCAAAATCATTTATATCCGCTAAAAAGCAAACGGTTTTAACTGCCTTATCAAGACCGGTTCCGGCAGCTTCACATACGGCTTTCAGATTTTTGCACACCTGCTCCGTCTGCCCCTCAATCGTTTTTGCCTCCACATTGCCGGTTGCAGGGTCAATAGCGATCTGACCGCTTGTAAAAAGCATTCCGTTCGCCTTGACCGCCTGGCTGTAAGGCCCGATAGCATCCGGCGCGTTTTTTGTTGATACAAATTCCACTGTAAACACCCTTTCTGAAAGTATTATTAAATCTTATCAGTCGCAAACTTCAAAGCCTGCGTCCTTAAGCGCGGCCTTGATCGCCACAACATGAGCGTAATCCCTTGTTTCAACACCTATTCTGAGATAGCAGTCCGTAATGTTCATATCCAGATCGGTGCTGTCATAATTTACGCTTGTAACATTTGCGCCGGTCTGCGAAATGATCTTGGAAACATCGGCAAGCTGACCCGGCTTATCTGAAAGCGCGATAGTGATATTGGCGGTTCTGCCGCTCATTTTCAGACCTCTTTCAATCACTCTTGAAAGAATGGTAACATCGATATTTCCGCCTGAAACAAGGCAGCACACTTTCTTTCCTTTGATATCCGGGATCTTCCCGGCAAGCACTGCCGCCACGGGAACAGCACCGGCGCCCTCTGCTATGAGCTTCTGCTGCTCAAGCAGAGTCAGTATGGCAAGAGCAATCTCATCATCGGAAACGGTATAAATCCCGTCCACATACTGATTGACCATTTCATATGTAATATCTCCGGGGGTCTTAACGGCTATGCCGTCCGCAATTGTCTGAACTCTGGGCAGTGTTTCTATCTTTCCGTCGTTCACCGACCTTTCCATACTCGGCGCGCCCTGCGCCTGAACGCCGTACACCTTACAGTCGGGATTTATCTGCTTGATCGTATACGCCACGCCGGAAATGAGTCCGCCGCCGCCTATCGGCACGATAACGGCATCCGCGTCGGGAAGCTGTTCCATGATCTCCAGTCCAACAGTGCCCTGACCTGCTATAACGTCGGGATCGTCGAACGGATGTATAAAACAATATCCCTTTTCATCCCTCAGCTCAATCGCCTTGTTATAAGCGTCATCATACACGCCCTTGACCATGCACACCTCCGCGCCGAAACGCTTGGTTGCCTCCACCTTTGAGATCGGCGCGCCGTCCGGCAGGCAGATTATGCTTTTAATTCCGCTTCTTGTTGCCGCCAAAGCGACCCCCTGCGCGTGATTTCCTGCCGAGCAGGCTATAACGCCCCTCTTTTTCTCCTCATCCGAAAGCCGGCTGATTTTAAAATAAGCGCCTCTGACTTTAAAAGAACCTGTGACCTGCAGATTTTCCGTTTTAAGATATATTTCCGCGTCATCTCTGATATTCGGCGCATAGATCATATCTGTTTTTCTTATGATCTCCTTTAATACGCCTGCGGCTTTGTATACCCTGTCTAAAGTAAGCATAATTTCACTCTCCGTAGCATCTTTTCTTTATTTATGATATTCTAATACTATAATTAAAATTTGTCAAATGCACAATTTTATCCTCCGTTATTTGTGCATAATGCCGATTTGACCGCACAGACCTTCTCCGCAGTTTGCACTATGCTTTATTTATATTGACTTTAAACCGTTTTTGTTTTAAAATTACAGTATCACACATCTCTTTGAGGGGGATATAATTTGAAACAGGTCACTAAAATCATATCCGTATTTTTGTGCTTGCTGATGATAAGCAGCGCTTTCGCAGGCTGCGCCGCGGCTGAAGATGAAGACGCCGTTACAGACGCAACCATGCTCATTGCCTACACCGAAGAAGTTTCCCCGTTTCTTTACACGGACGAAGACGGCAATCTCACCGGATTTGACGCGGAACTCATCGCCGCCACATTTGACGCTTTTAAAGGCGAGTATGACAACTATAAATTCATAAAGGTTGAAGAAGGCTACCGCCTTGGCGAAGACACCGCTTATACGGATGAAGAGGGAAACGAATATTCCGCTATCATATATTGCGGCGGAATTCAGAAAAACACCGGCACAATGAATGAGGATTACAACTGGAGCAGCAATATCATTGAGAACAACATAATCACCGTTGTGCCGTCCGCAAGTCCAATCTCTTCCTACAGAGACCTGGAAGGCGTAAAAACGGGAGTCGTTTCCGATGCTGCGTTTAACGCGCTTCAGGAAAACGCCTCTGTATACAACTCCCTCAGCTCTGCGCAGCAGTACGCCACGGCGCAGGAAGCTTTCGCGGCGCTTGACGCAGGCGAGATCGACGCTGTTGTTATTGATGACTTTGATTTTTATACATATGACGGCGCAGATTCTTACACCGTGCTGAACGGCACGCTTGACACCGTTGAATACGGCTTTGCGTTTGCCAAATCAAATGACTATTCTTCGGGCTTTAACGAAGCAGTGCTTGAGATTAGCTCTACCGATTACAGCGAGGAAGATACGCTTACCCCGCTTGTTGAAAAATATTTCGGCTATGCAGATGCCTGCGTATTTGATTATCAGCCTGAGGAGCAATAACACAGACTAAAAATATATAAAAAACAACAGCGGCTCGGTTATTTTTCCCGGACCGCTGTTTTTTGTGTTAGATTCATGTGTAAGGAAATGCTGTTGCGCTGATCATCAGTATCCTAGTTCCTCATTTACGATAATGACCTTGATTCTGCCCTTATGGCGCTGATAGGCCGATATAACATAATTGCAGCATATACGTTCAGGACTCAGACAGCCTGAGCATATCTCAGCGCATTCCGTTCCTATGCTTATACACTTTCCCGTTGCCGCGCAGGGCGTTCTTTTCTGAAGCCGTGTGGTATTCTTCGGCGCCGCCTGCGCCTTAACACGCATTACTGCACTTTCGATATCCGGCACGATCTTGTTCCTGCCCACAACCATTATGACCTGTTTCGGGCCGTACACAATGCAGGCAACACGGTTTGAATTGCCGTCCACATTGTAAAGCTCGCCGTTTTCCGTCACGGCGTTTGAAGAGCAGAAATACGCGTCGCACCCAAACGCTTTGATATAACATTCCCTTATCGCGTCCCCGTCCAGACCGCGCCTGTCATAAAAGACATAATCCCCGCTCTCCAGCAGGCTCATCACACCTGTTTCGATCAGCGTTTCACTGCCGCCGTTTGAGACTGTGCTGCCTTCTGGAACAAGGCTTTTTATAATAGGAACGACCTTGCTCTTATCTTCGGCATAATATGCCGAAATATTGTTTTTCTCAAGATTTTTCATCGTTTTTTCTATAACAGCGTCCATCTTATTTCCTCCTTTTTATTGCTCGGTCCAATATTTTCTGTCCAGACTTCTGTACTGCACGGCCTGCGCGATATGACTGAGCTCAATCTTTTCACAGCCCTCAAGATCCGCGATCGTTCTGGAAATGCGCAGGATCTTATCATAAGCGCGTGCCGAAAGTCCGAGTCTTTCAAAGCTGAGCTTGAGCAGATCAGCCGCGTCTTTCGTAAGCACGCAGAATTCACGCGTCATCGGCGGAGTCATTTTAGCATTGCAGGTTATCCCCGTGCCTTTGAACCTGCCGCGCTGTATCTCACGCGCTCGGTTGACCCTTTTTCTTATCTCGGCGGAGCTTTCCTCCCGTTCCCCTGAAGATAATCTTTCGTAATCCACCGGCTCTACCTCTATGTGAATATCTATTCTGTCCAAAATCGGTCCGCTGACCTTGTCCCGGTATCTGCGCTTTGCTGCGTCCGTGCACACACATTCGCGTGTGGGATGCCCCAGATATCCGCATGGGCAGGGATTCATTGCCGCAACCACCATAATGTTGGACGGATAAGAAACGGTTCCGGCGCTGCGCGCAATGGTGATCTTTCCGTCCTCAAGCGGCTGGCGGAGCGATTCCTTGGCACGCCTGTCAAACTCCGGGAACTCATCCATAAACAGCACACCGTTGTTGGCAAGACTGATCTCGCCCGGGCGCGGTATCTGACCGCCGCCCGTAAGCCCCTGCGCGGAGATCGTGTGATGCGGACTTCTGAACGGTCGTTTTGTAATAAGCTGAACATCCGGCGGAAGCTCGCCTGCGATTGAATAGATCTTCGTTGTTTCCAGCTCCTCGTCGAAGCTCATTTCCGGCAGGATGGACGGTAGCCTTTTTGCAAGCATGGATTTGCCCGTACCCGGAGGACCGACCATTATGCAGTTATGGCCGCCGGCTGCGGCTATCTCAAGGGCTCTTTTCGCGTCCTCCTGCCCCTTAACGTCTGCAAAATCAAGTGTTTCATCGTATGTTGCAAGCTGTGAAACGGGCGTATAACAGGGCGCTATGCGTTCCTCGCCGCTTATGTGCCTAATCACCTCGCCTATATTTCTTACAGGGAACACATCCACACCGTTTACAACACCTGCCTCCGTCTTATTTCCGTAAGGAATAAAAACAGTGCCGATTCCCTCCTCCCTCGCTCTGAGCAGCATAGGCAGTATGCCGTTGCAGGGGCGTATCTCGCCGTCCAGCGAAAGCTCGCCGACAAAGGCGCAGTCTTCTATTGACCCTTTTATCTGCCCGGTTGCGGTCAGCACGGCAATCAGTATCGGCAAATCGTAAAGCGGACCCTCCTTTTTGATATCGGCGGGCGCTATATTCACCGTTATGCGTGAAACGGGAAAGTCGTAGCGGCAGTTTTTTATACTTGCGCGCACACGCTCACGGCTCTCCTTAACTGCGGCGTCGGGCAGACCGACTATATCAAATCTCGGAAGCCCCTTGCTGAGATCCGCCTCAACAACGACCGAAAACGCGTCCATTCCGTATATTCCGAGACTTTTCGCCTTTGCAAACATAAACGCACCTGCTTTCAAACTCATAAGCGCATAACACGCGGTAGTGTACTGATTACAGTATACTAAATATTACGTCTGCCTGCAAGCACCCGGTAATAATCCTATCAGGAATTAATAAAATGTTTAATGGGTATATTATTGACAACGGCTGTTAATCAGTTTACAATAAATGCGCAGTAATACATAACGTGTAAAACACTAAAAAGCTTAAATTCTAACGGGAGTGATCTTATGGATATCAACGAATTATACGGGCAGTGGCTGAAAAACGCCGACGCCGACCCGGACCTTGCCGCGGAATTAAAAGAGATCAGCGGCAAAGAGGAAGAAATTGCGGACAGGTTTTATAAGGAACTTGAATTCGGCACGGCAGGGCTTCGCGGCGTGATCGGCGCGGGCACAAACAGAATGAATATATACACGGTTTGCAGGGCAACACAGGGCCTTGCGGATTTCCTGAACGCCCATTATGATAAACCGAGCTGCGCAATCGGCTATGACTCACGTATAAAGAGCGATTATTTTTCAAAAGAAGCTGCTAAGACGCTTGCGGCAAACGGAATAAAGGTCTATATTTTTGAAGAGCTGGAGCCTACCCCCTGCCTTTCTTACGCAATACGTAAATTCCGCACCGAGGGCGGAATCATCTTGACCGCCTCACACAACCCGGCGAAATACAACGGCTATAAATGCTATGATGCAAACGGATATCAGATGACGGACGAGGAAGCCGCCGAGACCTATGAATACATCAAAAAAGTGGACTATTTCACGGGAATAAAAACCATGGATTTTGATGAAGCGGTCAGCAAGGGGCTTATCGAATATATGGGGCAGGACGTTATTGAAAGCTTCCTTGACGAAGTGCAGAAGCAGTGCGTCAACCCCGGAATATGCGAAAAAGCAGATCTGAAAGTGATCTATACTCCGCTCAACGGCACGGGCAACAAGCCGGTGCGCAAAATTCTTGACAGAATCGGCATTAAGGATGTTTATGTTGTGCCGGAGCAGGAAAATCCGAACGGCAATTTCCCCACCTGCCCTTACCCGAACCCCGAAATTCGGCAGGCATTTGAACTTGCGCTTAAAGCTGCCGAAGAACGCGGCGCGGATATTCTGCTTGCCACGGACCCGGACTGCGACAGAGTGGGAATCGCCGTGAATAACGGCAGCGGCAGCTATGAGCTTATGAGCGGAAACGAAGTGGGCGCAATGCTGCTCAACTATCTGCTCTCTCAGAAAAAGGCAAACGGCACTCTGCCGAAGCATGCGGTTGCGGCAAAATCCTTTGTTTCCACCGATCTGGCGCAGGAGATAGCAAAGAAATACGGATGCGAGTTCAAGAACCTGCTCACAGGCTTCAAATATATCGGCGAGCTTATAACCAACCTTGAAACGCAGGGCAGAGCCGAGGATTTCATTATGGGCTTTGAGGAATCCTACGGTTACCTTGCCGGCACGCATGCAAGGGATAAGGACGCTGTTGTGGGCTCTATGCTCATCTGCGAGATGGCGGCTTATTATAAAACACAGGGCAAGACCCTGCTTGACGTTATGGCTGAAATCTACGTCGAATTCGGTTATTACAACAACACCGTTAAAAGCTATGAATTTGACGGTGAGGCAGGCATGAAAAAGATGCAGGCGATCATGGACGATCTTCGTAAGAACCCGCCCGAAAGCCTTGCCGGAGCGCAGATTGTTTACACCGCCGATTATGAAACGAGCGTTGAAACAGACCTTAAAACAGGTACTGAAAACAAGATTGAGCTGCCGAAATCCAATGTGCTTGCTTACAAGGCAGAAAACGGCAGCGGACTTATTGTTCGCCCAAGCGGCACGGAACCGAAAATAAAGGCATATATCACTGCCATCGGAGCAGATAAGAAATCCGCACAGGCTCAGGCGGATAAGCTGATTGCGGAAGCGGATATGATCAGGCACGCGGAGGGCTGAACCTATGTATAACAGAAAATGGGTAAAGGTAACGGCAATCGTTTTAGCCGTGCTGATGGCAGGCAGCGGACTAAGCGTAGGCATATGGGCGCTGTTTGTAATGTAACAATAAAAAACACAGGGGCTGTCTCAGAAATTATCTGAGACAGCCCCGTTTTTATTCTATACCGATATGCACCGGCTACACTTCATCCTGAAGCGCGTTGTAGCCCCGCTCGCCGGTCCTTATTTTAACCACATCTTCAACGTCATAGATAAATATTTTTCCGTCTCCGATATTGCCGGTATAAAGCGTATCCTGAACGGTCCTGACAAGTGTTTCAACAGGTATTTTGCATATGACTATGTCAATCTTGACCTTGGGCAGCAGTCTTGAACCGACAGGATTGCCTCTGAAATAGATTCCATGACCTTTCTGCGCGCCGTAACCAAATACATTTGTAACCGTGATCCCGGTTATGCCGATCTTTTCGAGCGCGTCCTGCAGCTCGCTGAACTTGCTCTGATTCGCAAGAATCGTTACCTTGGTGATCTTTGCGCCCGGCGTTTCGTTGTGCTCCACCTTAACCGCGTCATCTCGCGATACCTGAGCGCTTGCCTGTACCTTTTCTGCAACGCTCTTAACGGGCATATCATCCACAGCAAGATCCTGCGCAACTGCAACAAAATCGGGATACGCAACATTGCCATGCTCGCCGATATCCAAACCCTGAATCTCCTCCTCGCGCGAAACTCTGATGCCGATGGTCTTTTTAAGCACAAACCAAACGAGAGCCGAACTGGCAAAAACAAACGCGCCAACGGCAACGATGCCAAGAAGCTGTGTGCCGAGCAGACCGAACCCGCCGCCGAAGAACAGACCGTTTCTTGTTGAGAGAGAGGTAACACCCTCCTGAGCGAACAGACCCACGCATATCGTGCCGAACACGCCGCAGCCGAGATGGACTGAGGTTGCGCCTACAGGATCATCTATCTTGATCTTATCAAAGAATATAACGGCGAAAACAACAAGAACACCTGAGAGCGCGCCGATGATGATAGATGACTCTATAGAAACATACGCGCAGCCGCCGGTAATACCGACAAGACCGGCAAGACAGCCGTTAATCGTCATACCCAGATCCGGCTTGCCCATGGTGATCCACGAGGTGACCGTAGAAGTCAGCACTGCCGCGATTGCCGAGGTATTTGTTGTCATAAGAATATGCATAACGTCTGACGGGTTTTCAAAGCTCATGGTGGAGCCGGGGTTAAAGCCGAACCAGCCGAGCCAGAGCACGAAAAGGCCGATAACCGCAAGGGACATATTATGACCGGGAATCGCCTTGGGCTTTCCGTCTTTGCCGTATTTTCCGATACGGGGACCGAGTATCACAGCACCTGCCAGCGCTGCCCAGCCGCCTACGGAGTGCACGGCAGAATCGCCGGCAAAATCCATAAAGCCGAGATCGGCAAGCCAGCCGCCGCCCCAGATCCAGTGACCGACTATGGGGTAAATGACAAGAGTTAAAACAAATGAAAAGACGATAAACGAAACGTATTTTACCCTTTCCGCTACCGCGCCGGAAACAATCGTGGCGGCAGTGCCGCAAAAAACAAGCTGGAAAAAGAATTTTCCCCAAAACGGAACGGTGGAAGTGAGGGTATCATCATAAAAGGAATTGTCTGCGTTGCCTAGGATAAACAGATGCTCCGTGCCCACAAAGGGATTATCTCCGCCGAACATAAGCCCCCAGCCGAGCAACAGAAAACCCAGCGAGGAAACTGCAAACACGATGAAATTTTTCGAAAGAATGTTTACGGTGTTTTTCGCCCTTGCAAAGCCCGCCTCAACACTGGCAAACCCAAGGTTCATAAAAAACACCAAAATAGCCGCAAGGAACACCCACAGGGTGTCCGCTATGGAAAAAGCTTCCATAATATCCTGCCTCCTGTATTATTATTCACCTGCCGCGCGCACACAGGAAATGCGTTATGTTTTTTTATCGATAAAAAAACGAGGACAAAGACGTGCAAAAGAAACGTCTTCGTCCTCTATGAATATAAATATACAATAATTTTAACAATTTGTCAACACTTTAGACAAACTTATTTAACTATTTTTTTGGAATCGCTCCTGCCCACAAGATAATCAAGCGAAACCTTATAATAATCAGCAATTTTTATCAGCATATCCACAGGCACATTGATTTTTCCGTTTTCGTAATCCGAATAAGTACTTTGATCCACGGAAAGATATGCCGCCAGCTGTTTTTGTTTCAGATCATAATCCTCACGCAGGTCTTTTATCCTTGAAAACAACATAAAATCACCGATTAAATTATATAATATGGGTAATTCCCATATTGACAAATATGGGTGATACCCATATAATGAGAATTAGAAAGAATTATTCTAACCCAAACTTATTCTTTGCAGACATTTTTAATAACGAATCCGTCTTAAAGATTAAAAGCTGTAAATTTGTGCCTGTTTTTACTTTTTCTGTTTACAAAATATTTTAAAAAGTCTATTATAGAATTATGGATACTGTCTGATTTCACACCGCTCTGCTTAAGATGAGGTAGCGCCTATGAAAAATCAAACCATTAAAAACACGGTCTATATGCTGAAAAACTGGATCGCGTGGGATAAAAAAAGCCTGATCTATTTTATCATCCGTGTGCCCGCCCTTGTTGTGAACCCCATCTTAGTGGCTTACATACCCAAGGCAATGATTGACTGCATAAACAACAAAGTATCCATAGGCGAGCTGACCGCAACGATCGCCGTTTTAAGCGCGCTTGTTGCAGTGACCACCTGGCTTGCGCCGTTTATGCAGGAGCTGCTGCTCGGCAGCGCGCGCATCATCAGGATGCGATACGCCACAATGGCGTTTGAAAAAAATCTGAACGCCGATTATGTTCAGATCGAAAGTCTCAAAGGGCGCGAGATGAACCAGCGCGCGGGCGATTTTTACAGGAGCTATTATTCCGGCGGCGCTGATTTTTTAGACAACCTGAATCTCATCGCCGTGAGCGTTATCGGGGTTATAACCTCCGCCGCACTGATCTATAAGGTAAATTTCCTGATCATCCTGCTGATTCTTGCTACCTGCGTTATTGAGGCGCTGGCGCTGCATCTGCTGAACAAGGCAAATCTTAAAACACGGGACAAATCCAACAGCGTATACATAAAATTCAACTATTTTTACGAGCAGTGCAGAAAGACGGAAAACGCAAAGGACATCAGAATATATAACCTTTCGGACAAATTTATCGCCGCCATGGCGCAGCTTGTGTTTGAGACCGAAAAGCTTTTGGCGAAATATACGAAAACCAGCATGGCAACAAGCGGCACGCGCGCGTTTCTTAATTTAATAAGGGAGCTTGCCGCATATGCGTATCTTACTTATATGGCCGTAACAGGGCAGCTTTCCGTTTCCGATTTCATATTCTATTTCGGAATCATAACCGGCTTTTCCACTTGGATTGTAAGCCTTGTTATGGCGCTTTCCGCGCAGGAAAACTGCTGCGCGGAGTGCCAAAGATTCCGCGATTATGTTGAAAACGAAAGCGAAGATAAAACACGCGGAAATAGAAAAAGCCCTGCCGATGTGAACAGCATTGAATTCAAAAATGTGTCTTTTACCTATCCCGAGGCAGACATGCCCGTGCTGAAGGACATTTCATTCAGCATATCCCAAGGCGAAAACATTGCCGTGGTGGGTGAAAACGGCGCAGGCAAGACCACGCTCATCAAAATCCTGTGCGGACTTTACACGCCGTCCGCCGGTCAGGTTTTCATAAACGGCGAAAACAGCACGGATTTTGAAAAGGACGAATATTTCAACATCTTCTCCCCTGTTTTTCAGGATTATTCATTCCTGCCGTTTTCCGTTGCGCAAAATATTTCGGCATCTTTGGAATACGATGAGGAAAAGCTCCTTTCCGCGCTGAAAAAAGCAGGTATCCGCGATAAAATTCTTTCCCTGCCGGACGGAATAAACACAAAAATGATAAAAGAAGTCAACAAAGACGCGCAGGATTTCTCCGGCGGCGAAAAGCAAAAGCTGCTGCTTGCCAAAGCGATTTACAAAAACGCGCCCGTGCTTATCCTTGATGAGCCGACAGCCGCGCTTGACCCCATAGCCGAAAACGAGTTATATATGCAGTACAATGAACTGACAAAAGGGAAAATCTCCTTTTTCATCTCCCATCGTCTGTCCTCAACAAGATTCTGCGACCGCATCTTTTTCCTTTCGGACGGCAGAATCACCGAAAGCGGCACGCACGAAGAGCTCATGGCTAAAAGAGGCGGATACTGGAGAATGTATCAGCTGCAAAGCTACTACTATAAGGAACAGGGGGTGGCGTTATGAATAATATGCAGATCACCCTGAAATCCATCAAAGAGATGCACCGCCTTGAAAAGCGGCTTACGCCCAGCACGGCGGTAACGGCAGTTGTGGGCGCGGTGCTGCCGTTTATAAATATCATCTTCTCATCTAAAATTATTGAGGCGCTTGAGACCGGCGCCGGCACAAACAGGCTGATCATGCTTATCTCCGCCGCTGTTCTGACAAATTTTGCTCTTGCCTTTCTCAATAATTTCACTTCAAATATGTACTACAACTATCGATGGCAGATGCTTTATAAGGAAAAGGAAAGCATTTCCAAAAAACTTTACTCCCTTGATTATGAAACGCTTGAAAGCAGCGATTTCAAGGAACTGCTGCACAAGCATGCCGAGGCGCAGGACAGAGTATTTTCCGCGTTCACGCAGTTTTCGTGGATGATAAGGGATTTCATATCCGGCTTTCTGATGCTTGTTATAGCCGTTGTCATCCTGATTCCGCTGTTTAAAATCGGTTTTACCAAAACAGGCGAGTCCTTTTTTGAATCGCCGGCGTTCCTGCTTGTTATCTTCGGCTGTGTTGGCGTTATGGCGGTGATCATTCTGCTGCTGGCAATGCGCATGAATAAAATGTGGTTCGCGGCAAATGACGAATATGCAAGGCTGGACCGATTTTTCCATTACTTTCTTAAAATGTTTGACGATTATAAAACCGGCAAAGAAATACGCCTTTATAAAGAACAGAAACTGATTAAGCGCTCTGCCGCCGATGCACTGCTGACGGACGGTGAGGCACTGCTCAGAAAAGCGTCGCACCGTTCCGCGGCTTCCAGCTCCGTCGTTGCGCTGCTTGGGGCGGTAGTGGGATTCGGCATCTACCTGTTCATAGGAATAAAGGGACTTTACGGTCTGTTCAGCATCAGCTCGCTCGTGCTCTACTGCGGCACTTTTATGCAGATCATAAACGCTCTTATGAAAATGGCTGCCACATTCGGCAAAACGCAGGAGATGTGCCCGCTGGCGGATTATTATTTTCAGATTATAAACACCGAAAATAAAATGAAATACGGTTATGCTGAATTTGACGCAGATCAATACGATATTGAATTCAAAAACGTTTCTTTCAAATATCCCGGAAGTGAAAATTACGCCCTTAAAAATATAAGTATCAAAATAAACCACGGCGAGCACCTTGCCGTTGTGGGCAGAAACGGCAGCGGAAAGACTACATTTATCAAGCTGATGTGCCGCCTGTATGATGTAACCGACGGTGAAATTCTCATAAACGGCAGAAACATAAAGGATTATAAAAAGAAAAGCCTTGTGCGTCTTTACTCCGTTGTTTTTCAAGATTTCAGCCTGTTTTCACTGCCGCTTGACGAGAATATCTATACAGACTGTGCGCAGAACAGGGAAAGACTTTATAACTGCCTGAAAGAGGCGGATATTCTGGAGCGCGTTTTGCAGATGGATAAAAAGGAAAAAACCACGCTGTATAAAGGCACGGATAAGAACGGCGTGGAGATTTCCGGCGGCGAGGCACAGAAGCTTGCGCTTGCCCGCGCGCTTTATAAGGACGCGCCCGTTGTTGTGCTGGACGAACCGACAGCCGCGCTCGACCCCATTGCCGAAAACGAGGTATACAAGCGTTTCAACTCCTTTGTAAACAACAAAACGGCGATATATATTTCGCACCGCCTTTCGAGCTGCGTTTTCTGCAGCAGAATCGCCGTGTTTGACCATTCCGAGCTGGTGCAGACGGGAACACATGCACAGCTTTTAGAAAACGGAAACGGAAAATACAGCGAATTATGGAACGCGCAGGCCGAATATTACCTCAATTAAACAAATTTATAGACAAAGCCTCCCCTTTGGTTTATAATGAAACTGAAGTCAGGGAGGCTGATTTTATGAAAAAGAAAACAAAAATGATCATTGCCGTTATTGTGCTCCTTGTGGCTGCAGCTGCGATCGGCGGCGGAATATACGGATTTACTCAGCACAATAACACAAAACAGCATAACGCCGTTGTGGACGAGATAGACCTGATAAATGCGGCAACGAATACGGAAAAGTTATCCGACATAGACCGTGACGAGCTTTCAGAGCTGCTGGACAGGCGTGTTGCAACCGGCAAATACGGTCAGGTGGAAGACGCAATCAAGCGATATATATCCGATCTTTACAACGGAATCTTTGATACGGTTGATAAAGCCGGCAACGACGCGCTTTACAGTATGCTGACGGCTGAAAACATAAAATCAGACGGACCTGAATTTGAAAAATCCAAAGAACTTCTGGAAAGCACGATAGCACAGCTGAACGCAGGCGTAGAAAACTATATCGACCTGATCGGCTCAGACACTGTCGAATCCTATTTCAGCAAAACAGGATTGGACGGCGACTACAAAAAACTTTATGATACCGCTCTGCTTTATGATGTTCCCACGGATGAGGAAAGCAACCGTTATATCGCTTCCCTAAACACGATTATCTCTCAGCTGGAAGCAACCGCCGATGTGCTTGATTTTCTGACTGCCAACAAAGACAATTGGAAAATGAAGAATGACACACTTGTTTTTAAGACGCAGGCTCTGTACGATGAATACAACGCGCTCTGCGAAAAAGCCGGCGTTTAGACCGCCTTTGCAGCCCGGTGGAAATGATCTGCCTTGCAAATGATTTTGATTTATGATACAATCATTTTATCAGCTGAAACTGATAAAATGAGAAAACCTGTTCCCATACCGAACACAGAAGTAAAGCTCTTGCACAAAAAGTGCAGGAGCTTATTTATTTTAGGAGGTCAAAAAAATGTTTCACTGCAAAAAGATCATTGTTGTAGGCTGCCCGGGTTCAGGTAAAAGCACCTTCAGCAGAAAATTACACAAAGCCACCGGCATAGAACTGTTCCATTTGGACGCAATCTATTGGAACAAAGATTGCAGCCATATAAGCAAACCGGAATTGAAAGCAGAACAGGAAAAAATATTCCGGCATGACAGTTATATAATCGACGGCAATTTTAAAAGCACACTTGAACTGCGGCTCAGTCACTGTGATTTGGTCTTTTTCTTTGACCTGCCTGTTGAGACCTGTATCGACGGGGCATTAAACAGAAAGGGCAACCGACCCGAAATGCCCTGCGAACTGCCTGCGAACGACGAGTTAATTGATTTCATCAGAAAATTCAACACAGATATCAAGCTTATGATGCTTGCGCTGTTTCAAAAACACCATGCAAACGTAATAACTTTTCGTTCCCGCAAAGAGGCAGATGATTACATAGAAAATATACAGCCGCTTGATTTAACGCTTAAAACAAAAAAGGGTATTTTCAACCACAGAGTTGCCGCGGTAATCACGCATAACCACAAACTGCTTGCCCAGAAAAACACCAAAACAGATGAATATTATCTTGTGGGCGGCAGAGTCCGATTCGGCGAATCTTCCCAAGAGGCGCTCATTCGGGAAATAAAGGAAGAGCTAAATATAACCGTTTCGGATTTTAGGCCCTTATGGATAAACGAATGTTTCTTTATTGACAGCGGCCAGCAGTTCCATGAGATCGGCATGTATTATCTTGTTGATATTAAAAACACAGATTTTAACCATTATGAATCCGTTTTTGAACTGCGGGAAGAAAACCGAACAAACACTTATGAATGGCTGGAAACAGACAAATTAGACGATATTATGCTGTATCCGCTGTTCCTAAAAGACAAAATAAAAAATCCCGGCAAAAGCCCGGAACTGATCATCACCAAGGAGGCGGTCTTATGATGCAGAATATCTATGACAATACTGAATTCTTTTCATCTTATAAAGCATTAAGGGAATCTGACGATAATTATAACATATTATTGGAACAGCCTGCAATGATGGCGCTTTTACCCGATCTGAAGAACAAAACCGTTATAGATCTGGGCTGCGGATTCGGAGATAACTGCAAAACTTTTATCAATCTCGGTGCAAAACGGGTAGTGGGCATGGATATATCACGCAACATGTTAGAAATGGCAAAATACAAAAATTTTGACAAGCATATCGACTACATCCGTCTGCCGTTAGAGCATTTATCAGCTGTGAACGAAAAGTTTGATCTTGCTTATAGCTCCTTATGTTTTCATTACATAAAGGAATTCGAATCGCTGATCAAGGACGTCGCAGAAAAGCTGAATCCAAACGGAACACTGCTGTTTTCACAGGAGCATCCGATCGTTACAGCATCTTCGGGTATCGCCGGTTATTACCGCATCGATGAAAACGGCAGCAAGGTCTACTGTTTATGCAATTATCAGGATGAAAACGCATTGAGAACCGACAAGTGGTTTATTGACGGTGTTGTAAAATACCACAGAACCTTTTCAACTATCATAAACACGCTTACAGATCACGGATTTATAATTGAAAAAGTTGTTGAACCCGTTCCGAACAAGCAGGCTTTATCTAAAAGAAAAGGGCTCGATAAAGAATTCATCAAGCCCACTTTTCTGATAGTCAAAGCAACCAAAAAAGAATAAAATCATAGATATTATTGAAAGATACTTAAAAGTTCTCTGAATAACCAAAGTTTTGCAATATCTTAAGAATTTGTTTTTATTCAATCATGACCACTAAATAAGGTAATATAAAGATTGTATTTATATACAGAACATATCACTCATCAAAATCATCTGTATCCTCATATTCATCTGTTTTTTCAGTTCTGTCAACGCTCGACTCTTCCGCCTGTGACTCCTGTTTGGAGTTTACTGCGTATTTTATCAAAAATCCCGTTCCGCACACGGCAAAAGTGCCCGCAAGAACAAGTAATCCTCTGGCTGCTGGACTCATTGACGTGGTTTTCTCCTCGTCAACAGAGTTGATTGTTCCGTTCGTCCGAAGCGAAGTCTCCACCTCTGTGGCACTGCTTTCCAACTCATACTCCATATCTCCGCCGGCAAATTTTGTTGTTGCCTGCGTTTTATCCATACTGCCGGAATAAATATATTTTGTGCTTGACTCCGAAGGCGTGCGTGTTATTCTCTTTTCGGTGGGGGAAGTTGTGTCGATAGGATCCCCTTTCTGATCAGACGCAGCTTCACCGGGCTGCACAAGACCTTGGACAATCGAATAATTCGAATCATTAATCGTTATAGCTACATCTATGCAATTTGTTACATTCTTATCCTCTTTCTGATTAAACTCAATGGCAAAATATATATCCTGCCCGTAGACTGATGTTTCACCAAAACTTTTTGATACAGCACAGGGCAGATTGCTGTCATCACTGTCTGCTGAAAGCATGATCTCATACTCTCTGTTGGGGTTTGACACTGTAACAGAAAGAAATACGTAATCATTGCCGCTCATTCCCGATTCCGAATAACTTATATGGCAATAAAATGAATTGTGCAAATAAAAAAACCGCAAATAGCCGTCATAAGTGCCGGCGATACTCGTTTGAACCGTCTGCGCATTGTTATGATCAAACCATTTAGCGGGATCCTCTTCAAATTCAGTATTAAATGCATATACATTTATAGGTATGAGCATTAAAAATGCAAACACAAAAAGCAAGAAATATTTAAACTTTGCGTATAAAAATTTGCTCATTTTGTTTTTCATGCATATTCACCACGTGTCCCCAAATTTCGTTCTAATTTTACCAAAGACTTTTGACTCGGTCAATATACATTACACATTTAATTAATTGTAATATGGACAGCATATGAATAATATCCATATTATATTGTTCTTGATTTATAATATATACAGTGCGTAAAAAAAGAACACACCAAAAAGAATTCATTTAAAAATAAATGAAAAAAGGAAGAAGCTCCGCAGAGAAACGGAGCTTCAAGAAGATGTCAGCATCGACCTATTTTCCCGGGCGGCTGCCCGCCAAGTATTTTCGGCACCGAAGAGCTTAACTGCCGTGTTCGGGATGGGAACGGGTGGACCCTCTTCGTCATAGACACCGACTATGAACTGCACGAATCATGCAGTTGTTTGTGAGACCTTATGTTGGTATCCTAAAGGTCTGTGGTGACCCGTAGGAGAATCGAACTCCTGTTTTCGCCGTGAGAGGGCGATGTCTTAACCGCTTGACCAACGGGCCACAGATGGTACACCATCACGGGCTCGAACCGTGGACACCCTGATTAAGAGTCAGGTGCTCTACCAACTGAGCTAATGGTGCATAGCTCATCTTAGGGCATATACCCTGAAAACTGAATACAAGTATCTGTGTTACCTTGACGCTTTGGCTTTAAGGTCAAGCCCTCGACCTATTAGTACTGCCAAGCTAAATACATCGCTGTACTTACACACGCAGCCTATCAACCTCATAGTCTGTGAGGGGTCTTAACTGTAAACAGTGGGATATCTTATCTTGGGGATGGCTTCACGCTTAGATGCTTTCAGCGTTTATCCAATCCGCACATAGTTGCTCGGCCGTGCCATTGGCATGACAACCGATGCGCCAGCGGTGCGTCCATTCCGGTCCTCTCGTACTAGGAACAGCGCCCCTCAAATATCCTACGCCCACGGCAGATAGGGACCGAACTGTCTCACGACGTTCTGAACCCAGCTCGCGTACCACTTTAATCGGCGAACAGCCGAACCCTTGGGACCGAATTCAGCCCCAGGATGTGATGAGCCGACATCGAGGTGCCAAACCTCCCCGTCGATGTGGACTCTTGGGGGAGATCAGCCTGTTATCCCCAGGGTAGCTTTTATCCGTTGAGCGACGGCATTTCCACTCACATACCGCCGGATCACTAACTCCAACTTTCGTTACTGCTCGACCCGTCAGTCTCGCAGTTAGGCTCACTTCTGCGTTTGCACTCTCGGGCATGGTTTCCGTCCATGCTGAGTGAACCTTTGAACGCCTCCGTTACTCTTTTGGAGGCGACCGCCCCAGTCAAACTGCCCACCTGACAATGTCCCCCGACCTGATTCAAGGCCGCAGGTTAGAATTCCAATACTCTAATAGCGGTATCCCAAGGGTGACTCCGCCAACACTGGCGTGTTGGTTTCCCAGTCTCCCGCCTATCCTGTAAATAGAATACCGAAACCCAATATCAAGCTGCAGTGAAGCTCCATGGGGTCTTTCCGTCTTGCCGCGGGTAACCGGCATCTTCACCGGTACTACAATTTCGCCGGGTGGATTGTTGAGACAGTGTCCAGATCATTACACCATTCGTGCGGGTCGGAACTTACCCGACAAGGAATTTCGCTACCTTAGGACCGTTATAGTTACGGCCGCCGTTTACTGGGGCTTCAATTCGGAGCTTGCACCCCTCCTCTTAACCTTCCAGCACCGGGCAGGTGTCACCCCCTATACGTCATCTTACGATTTAGCAGAGAGCTGTGTTTTTGATAAACAGTTGCCTGGACCTATTCACTGCGGCTCACTCTCGTGAGCACCCCTTATTCCGAAGTTACGGGGTCAATTTGCCGAGTTCCTTAACAATCCTTCTCCCGTTGGCCTTAGAATTCTCTTCCTGACTACCTGTGTCGGTTTGCAGTACGGGCACCCCGATTATATACACTGAGCTTTTCTCGCCACCGTCCAAGCATACTTCCCTACTAATCTTCGTTCCCTTACGCCCGGGTCAACCAACGCCCGGGTTATGCCCTTTCGATGTGTCCCTCAGTTTAAATTCAAGGTGGCTACGGAATCTCAACCGTATGTGCATCGACTACGCCTCTCGGCCTCGCCTTAGCTCCCGGCTAACTAGAAGCGGACGAACCTTCCTTCTAAAACCTCAGTCTTTCGGCCATTATGATTCTCACATAATTCTCGCTACTCATTCCGGCATTCTCACTCGTATACAGTCCACTACCGCTTCCGCTGTAACTTCACCCCGTATACGACGCTCTCCTACCAACATACAATCTTGCGACCATATATTCCCAAGCTTCGGTGTATGGTTTAGCCCCGTTAAATTTTCGGCGCAGAATCACTCGACCAGTGAGCTATTACGCACTCTTTGAATGAGTGGCTGCTTCTGAGCCAACATCCTGGTTGTTTACGCAATTCCACATCCTTCTCCACTTAACCATACTTCGGGACCTTAGCTGTGGGTCTGGGCTGTTTCCCTTTCCACCGCGAAACTTATCTCACGCAGTGTGACTCCCAATCATTCATTATCCGACATTCTTAGTTTGATAGAGTTCAGTAAGCTTTCGCCCCCTAGCTCAGTCAGTGCTTTACCTTCGGTAATGTTAATTGAGGCTAGCCCTAAAGCTATTTCGGAGAGAACCAGCTATCTCCGAGTTCGATTGGAATTTCTCCGCTAGCCACAAGTCATCCCCTACCATTTCAACGGGAGTGGGTTCGGCCCTCCATGGAGTTTTACCTCCACTTCAGCCTGCTCATGGCTAGGTCACTCGGTTTCGGGTCAAATACCACTGACTTCATCGCCCAGTTAAGACTCGCTTTCGCTTCGGCTCCGGACCTTAAGTCCTTAACCTTGCCAGTGACATTTACTCGCCGGACCATTCTACAAAAGGTACCATATCACACGTTGATGTGCTCTATGTGCTTGTAGGCACAAGGTTTCAGGT
>OIXR01000318.1_pt1 | contig 48066 bp, 62 predicted proteins | sample 1587831 | NCBI WGS metagenome assembly OIXR01 (sample SAMN03283263) | human gut metagenome | biome: human-associated habitat; material: feces | host: Homo sapiens | place: USA | collected 2013
AACACGGGAAGATATGATATGAACAATTTACGAAATGGTACGCCGTACTCCTAAGCCCGAGGCCCCCGGTTCGAGCCCGGGCAGGCGCACCAAAAACGCTGTGATCTCAAGAGATTGCGGCGTTTTTTCTTTTTGCTTATCAAGCAAATTTCACAGCTGTTATCGTGTCAAACGCCTGCATGGCACCACCAGCTGATCTCGAACCGTTTTCTCTATTTTCCCATTTCCGGCACACTCCTTGCCTTGTACATCGTGTACCTTGCTGTATTGTTTTTCCAATCTACCTCCGCAAAAAAGCGCAGAGGATCGACCTCTCGGTCCACCAGAACCGTAAATCCCAAACTGGGATCTTTAGGCTCATTCGGTTTTGCCGGATTTTTAGGATTTTGGACTTACCGCGTCGACCAGGCCATTTTCCCCTTCGTGTTTTTTGTGTTTTTCGGCTTTTTCGGATTTTTCTATGAGGGGAAAATGTCAAATACCCTGATAGACGAACGGTACAAAGAAAACAAAATGAGAGCGCAAAGCACAGCGAACAAAACTGCTCTGTCCATTATTTTTTTGCAATACTGATTCTGGGACAGGGAAGGCTCATGGGGTGCCTTGAATACACCCTAATTGCTCTTGTTATTGTGATCGCTCTTTCCATAGCGCTTGAACTATTCCTCAGTGAGTATCTGCTATATCATTATGACCATGATGAACCGTTTGATGAAAGTGAGGAATAAACGTGCCTGATTTTGAATGCCGATTAAAAAAGTACAGGCTATTAAAAGATTTGACCCAAGAGCAGTTGGCGGCGCAGGTAGGCGTGCGGCGGGAAACCATCATGCGGCTGGAAAAGGCACAATACAATCCCTCACTTAAACTGGCGATCGATATTGCAAGGGTTGTCGAAGCGCCGATCGAAGAAATCTTTGTTTTCAAGTGATCTGTGCGGAACTAACCGGCCGGCAGTAAATGACGGTGTACTGCACGGCATGAAATGAGATAGCTGGCTTCTAAGCGTCAGTCCGCCAGTTAGCGTCTGGTCGGGGATGCCAAAAGGCCCTGGAAGCGCTGCTTCCAGGGCCTTTTTATTTTCTCTTATTTTATCGCACTGGGCGGGGCTCACGCCTGCATATCGGTCTGTCTGCGGTAGCTGCGCAGGAACAGGAGCGACATGACAAGGCACAACGCTTCGGAGAAGATCGGCGTATACCACACTGCGTCGCCTCCGAAGATCGCCGCGAGGAGAAGAAGCACAGCACTTTGCAGCGCCAGCCCGCGGCCGACCGAGATACAAATAGCGGGCACGGGGCGCTCGATGGCGGTCATAAACCCACCGATGACGATGTTGAAGCCCAGCAGCAGATACGAAACGCTGTAGCGCCGGAATGCACCGATGGAGTAGGCGATGAGCTCATCGCCCGCGTGCGAAAGGTACGTGCGCACGATCTGCGGCGCGAAGAAAAAGACGAGCAGAAACAGCGCCGGCGCGAAGATGCAGACGGTCGTGAGCGCGTAGCGCAGAAGTTTTTGACAGCCCGTGTGATCCTCTTTGCCGTAGTGATAGCTCACAAGCGGCTGCGAGCCCTGCGAGATGCCGACCATGAGGTTAATGACAATGGTCGTCACGTAGGCGATGACCGTGTAGGTCACGACGCCGTCCGTGCCGATGCACTTGAGCACCGTGCGGTTGAAGAGGAAGATCATCAGCCCCGTGCACAACTCTGTCACGCCGTCGGACAGGCCGATGGGCAGGATGCGCGCGTAAAGGTGAGGGTCGAAGCGAAATTTGCACAGCCGGAACGTGCACTTCTTGCTGAAAAAGTGGACAAAGTACGAGATACAGGTCACGAGCTGCGAGATGCCCGTGGCGACCGCCGCGCCGAACACGCCCATGTCGAGGTGAAAAATGGCGATATAGTCAAGCACGCAGTTCGTCAGGCATCCGCCGATAACCGTGAAGAGCGCGTAGCGCGGATAGCCGTCTGTCTTGACGAGCACTTCGAGATTGTAGGACACCAGATAGCACACGCTGAACGGCGCGATGCCGAGAATATACTGCTTGACATAGTCAAGTGTGATCTCGTCTGCGCCGAGAAGGTACGCAAACGGCTCCAAAAAGAGCAGCACGAGCGCAGTGATGACCGCGCCAAGGGTCAGCAGCGTGGCAAAATTCTGAGAAAAGAGGGCGTTGGCCTCGCGCCGCTTCTCCTGCGCGATGAAAATGGCGATGAGCGTCGACGAGCCGACGGCGAAGAGCACGGCGATGGAAAAAAGCGCGTTGGTGAAGGGAATCGCGAGATTGACGGCGCTCATGGCATATTCGTTCACACCGATCGAGACCATAAGCCCGTCGACCATGGAGTAGAGCGAGAACACGACCTGTGAGGCCATCGTGGCGGAGACAAAACGGATGAAGTCATGTTTCAGACTTTTCCCCGAGAGTAACAAAATAACACATCCTTAAATTATAATATTTTATTATGCGTTGATCTGACCGATCCCAAAGCTCCCTGCGCGGAGGGCCGCCGCATCATAGACGGTGTGCGCCATAAGCGTCACCGTCCGTTTCCGGCGCTGCAAAACGCGTGCGGTCATGTCCTGAAGAAGTGACTCACCTCCATAGAAAAAATCTCCTTCCAGCATTTGGTGTGATCTGAAAACGCCGTCTGCGGCAAAAAGCGGCCAAATATAAGAAAAGCAGCCGCAAAAACGGCTGTATCTTCGACGCCAAGGCGGCTTTTGATCGGTCTGTAGTTTTATTGTACCATAAATATTTCTACTCTGCAACGCTCTGAAACGCCCAAATACTGAACATTTCAGCCCTTTGAAGTTCGGTGAAATCGGGGTTATTAGTAACATAGTAGAAACACGCAAAAAAGGCCCTTCCAGCTTGAACCGGAAGGGCCTTTTCTCATGGTCAGGTTTTAGTGGCGTAGTCAAGGGAAATCCACCCGGCACCGCTTTTCAGTTTGCCCCACTTGGCCGCACCTTTGCCGGTGCTTTCAGCCACGATGGTATAAATACCGGGCTGGATGTAGCCGGTTGCACCGTAGTTTGTGCCGGGGCCTTTACGGATATTCAGGTTGGTGATCTTCACCCGCACAAGGTAAGGGGTCACGGTGGCCCCTGTGGTGCCGCCTGTGGGCTTTTCTGCGGTTGGGGGTGTAACTACTACCCCACCACCATTGGAAGCGCCCTGAAGCCTTCTGTTGACTTCTGCGGCAATCTCCCCGTGTCTGGAATAAAGATATTCCCCCGGACAGGCTTTGTTGGCGAAGTCACGATGAACGGTCATGTTGCATCCGTTCCGATGATTCACACGGTCATTCTTGTTCGTACTCCACACCAACTTCTTGATCCCGTTGCGCTTGCAAATATCCGTTACCAAATCCAACAGGGCCGCATAAGCCTTGGCGGTGACGGCGTAAGGGTGGGTGGTATCGGAAGCAACTTCAATGGTGATTGCCCGGTTGTCATTGGTGCCGTTGCTGGAACACCAAGAACGATCCTTTTCATCCACGGAAAGGCCAATGGAACCATCCTTACCAACAACATAGTTGGCGGAACATTGCCGGTCTGTGGTGGCGAAATAATCACACCCCTGTTTTGCTGTCCATTGCCCAACTATACAGTGAATTGTGATGGTGTCAATGGTATGGTTCCGGGGGCTGGTTTTATTCTTTGTGATCCGGGTATAGGTCGCAAGCGGGGAATTACTCATTTTCCCCATCTCCCTTCACCTGTTCAGGCTCAATGGCCGGTGCACCGTCATAGTTTACAATCTTGGACATATCACACAGGGTATCAATCAGTTTGCCAAGGGCTACGCTGTCCACCGGGTAATTGATGTATTCGGCGGAAGTCTGCACCATAGCCATCACCCATTCCTTACGGGTGGCACCATCGGTGAATTTCTTTTCCGCCTGTTCCATCAGCTCAATGACCAAACCCAACAGGGCGTTCCAATTCTTTTCCTGTGCGGCCTTCTGGACATACTGCACCAGTTTATAGGCCAGAGGAATACAGGTGGCAAGGCCGCTCAAAAGGGCCACGATCAGAGAAATAATCTGTTCGGTGTTCATGTTTCATTTTCCTTTCTGTGTTGTAATTTAGGGTTCTTTTGCGTCATTGTAGATTTCAGGGCCGTACAGCTTCCGCAACTTGATCCGGTTTTCGGCCTTGGCCTTGGAATAGTAAAATCCGGTTCCGGTGGCAAGTTCGGCAAAAACGGCGGGGATCAAATAAGCCAAAGGGGAAAGGTCATTGGTTCTCCAAATCATGATTAAAGTGAAAGCGGTTACCACAACGGTAACCGCCCCAATGAACATCAATATGGTTTTTGAAAATTCCCGCTTGGCTTTTTGCACCCGCTTCATCTGTTGGGGGCTTCTGTGGGAAGATCAAGGAATTTTTCATGTAGATCATCCATCACACCATTGGCCCCCAAAGAATGATACTGTTTCCAGCAGTTTTCAAAATTATCCCGTGCATAGACAGGGGCAAAGCCTTTTTCAGAATACTTGTTATAGTCTGAAATCATTTGGCTTCTGAGAAGGGCCTGAAGGCCCAATTTCACCGCTTCCGTGTCCTTCCTGTTCTGCTTGATCTGGTTCAGCATATACTTCACGATCATCAGAATCAGGGCCGGGACGCTGAACAAGCACAACCATTGATAAACCGTCATTTCTATTCTTCCTCCCTTGTCTTATGCTCCGATCAAACCAGCGATATGGCGCAAATCCTCCACAGGCCCATTGTAGAAGTCAAAGTTCCAAATCCAATGATCTTCATGCTCCGGGCGCTTGTACTTTTGGCACCGGGCATCCTCCCAAACCTTGTTCCACCGGGCCTGATACCCGGAATCCCGCTTTTGCAGTTTGGAAAGAATGCGCCCAACCAGATCACCCCGTTCCCGGCCCATCCCATCATCATTCTGACTGAAGAAATCATAGGCGTTTTGGCTGGTGATCCCGCAAAGCGGTTTGTTCTGGTGCATCAAAAAACCGTCCTGACAGATCAGGGCGGTTCCATAGGGAATATTCACTTGGCCTGAAATGCCGTCAAACCTTGCCCGTTTTCGGCACAGATAATTTTTATACTGCATCGGTTACTTCCTCCCAACCATACACACCGGGTTCCCACACATTGGAATCCACCGTGGAAATCCAATGCTTTTCCTTATGGCTCACCTTTGCCCCCTTGGAATAAGCGTCATGCGCTCCCACCGGTTGGCTCCATTCGGGCCATTCTTCAGCGGGATCACTCGTTTTGCTCCACAGGCTGGAAGCCGTGTCCGGTGTCCAATCCGCTTGGGAAGTATGGGCCTGAACGCACTTGTAAAGGGTTCCGTTATACCGGCGAATCTGCCCCACCGTGTAGCCAACAGGGAAAGCCCATTCAGCGAACAAATCAGCGTGTTCCGCCGCCGTTTCAGCGTCAATGCTCCCGGCTTCCGCCAAGGTGACAAAGACGATTCCACCGGCTTCTGTGGCTTTGGTGATCTCGGTTCCTGCGTCCGTTTCCTCCAAACTCACGGTTTCCAGTTCGTCCATAGCGGCACGGCCCAACAAATGGTAAGCCACACCCTCAAAAACAATGCCCGAAGCGTCATGCTCCGGGCAAAGGATGTAGCAACCATTTTCGGCTTTTTTGATGTAATTCAGGTTCTCGGTCAGGCCGATACCGGCCCCGGCTTTGATGATTCTAAACATTGTCCACCTCCGAAAAAGATTGCATGGTAAAGCCGCCGCAACCGTAGCAACCGGCCATGATCGTTGAAGTTCCGGTAATAGGCGCTTTGGCACTCCATGTATTGTTCTATGTCAAAGAAGGATCGTTTTCCCTCTTTGAACTCCCTGTGAAACAGCTTCAGTTTTCGCCTTGCCCGTTTCACTCCATCCCGGCTTCCATTCACCTTGATCTTTCCGGTTTCGGTAAGTGTGAACCGGGCCTTGCAGAACCGGAATGGCTTTGTAAGCGGGATCACCTTACACTTGCGTTTGTTCACTCGGATTCCAGCGGCTTCAAAACGCCGTACAATTTCATGGCCCATCAATTTTGCTTCATCCACCGTGGGGAAGAAAGCATAGTAATCATCCATGTAATGACCGGCGCAATGAACATGGGCCTGACACTTGATCCATTGGTCAATCTTGCTGGGCAAGGCCACCATTTCCTGTTGGGAAGGCTCCACACCCAAAGGCAAGCCCCGGCCCGGCGTTGGGCATGGGGAAAACCGAATGATCGTATCAGCCAAGTTTTGAAGTTCAGGGTTCAAAATCAATTCCCGGTGCCGCTGGTATAACAGGGCGTGGGAAGCATTTGGGAAGAACCCCTTCAAATCCAACAGCAACACGGCACCTTCACGGCCATAGCGCCGGTAATGCCATCCAAGCTGTTGTTTGATCCGCTTGAACTGCCAATGAAGGCCCTTTCCCCGCTGACTTGCCCCGTTGTCATAGATCATCGAAGGTGAATACAGCGGGATTAGAACTTCATTGCAAAGGGTTTTATGGATTTGTCGATCCGTAATGTGCGGGGCATCTATCGGGCGGATTTTGCCCCGTTCCCGAAGGGTGAAATGGGAACAGGCTTTTGGTTTCCAATTCTGTTCCAACACCATTCGCCGCCGTGTTGCCGTACCGGAAAAAAGGTGGCCTTCAAAGTTCTGAACACTCTGCTTCCACCGCACCCCGTTACAGCACTTTTTCCCGTAGAAGAACATCTTCCGATAGGAAAAGACTTTATTCATCGGCCCAAGGCTGTCACACCGGGCCTGTTTCCGTTCCTGCCGCTTTGCTCTGCGGCGCTGGAACCTCGCTTCATGCCGTTCTTGGCTTGTCATAATAAAAGTATTCGCCCCTCGTACAAATGCGTTGTAGGGTGCCATCTAATCTGCTTTGTCCTTACACATGAAATGGGCTATGACACATTCACCCACCATGCAAGAAGCGTCCGTGTAAGGGCATCAAAGGGCAGTTTTAGGGATTGAAACCCAGGGAAGTACAACTCCTTTTACATCGGTCATCTTTCACCTGAAAAGCCGTTTGCCTTCTGTTACTACATTTGACCGTGTATATTTGCAAAATCCGGGTCGCACACCAGCAGAGTAATTGGCGTTATTGTTATTGTTGTTGCCATCCGTATTGACATTACGGAAGTTATTGTTGTTGTTGTAATTAGGGGAACGAAGCCGCCACCACACCGCCAACAGGCTCATTATCAGTTGCACACCTAATGGGAAATCATTTCTGTTTCGCTGTTACATTTTTGATTGCCCCTTTCAAAAGTTCGTTTTCTTTGTCGATCAGTTCACCCAAGTTTTGGGCCATCTTATCCAGCTTTTCCATTGCATCCTGTGACTTCACCGGGTTCCCCTTGGAAGTGGTAAAGGCCCCTTCCGGGTTCTGGTTCAGAATCAGGTAAACATGGGTCAAGCGAACATCCAGCGCCATCAGGGAAGCCCGTGCTTCAAGAAGATGGGCCTTCCTCATTTCAATGCGCTGGTTGTCCGAAGGAAAGATACTGTTGGCTTTCTCCGCATGGTCGATGATTTCACCGGCCAGCTTTGCCACCGGCTCCGCAATCAGCCGGGAATATCGGGCCGAAAGGCGGGTCAGGAAGTTCAGGGTTTCAACATAAATCTGATTGGCCGTGTTGATGAACTCGGCCTTGCTTGTGGTTCTCTTTTGCTTCAGGACAGACATTTTCAGTTATACCCCTTTGGGTGAATTATCGACATTGATCGTTCCTTCCGCCTTTTCCACTTCTTCCAAGTGTTTCAGAAGAACAAATTCAATGTAATTGGTGATAGATCGGTGTTCACGGGTTGCAAGCGCCCCGATCTTGTCAAAGACTTCATCCGATAGGCGCAAGGTGAAAACACGCTTGTTTGTTGCCATACAATACCCCCTTCAAACAGGCTTATGGATATTGTATGGCTGATTTTGTCCGGTGTATGCACTCAAAAGACAGTCAAATGATAGCACTTTGCCGGAAAACCCCCATTTTCAAAAAATCGTCGGGCGGCTTACGCCGCCATTATTATTTTTGTTTGGGGTTCCCTCCCGGAACCGCCGCCTTTCGGCGGCGGGATGGGGGCGGGATCATCCTGCGGGGGATTAGGCGGCAAAGCCGGGTCGCACACCAGCAGAGTAAGTGGCGCCACTGCTATCGTCGCCGCCACCCGAACTGACAAAACGGAAGTAAGAGCCGTCGTAGTAATTAGGGGAACGAAGCCACCACCACACCGCCGTGGACACGGCGGAATGATTATAGGCTACTCTACTATTGCCGGCCTTGTAGTAATCATATTGTGCCTGTGAATTTTGTTCATACTGGTTTGCACCAGAACGGCTTCCAAACACTTCAAATTCAGCCAGCAAGAACAGGTAATCGGTGGTAGCCGTGACATTACCGGAACTGTTGCTGGAATTGCCCGTGTTGTCGGTGTACTTGGTTACGGGTTGCATCACAGCACGAAGGTCAGACGGAAGCGCCGCCATCAGACTGTTTGCCAAGGGGTTTGTGGGGGTGTTGCTGTTGCCCAACACGGTTTTCCGCATATAAGAAGCGTTCCAACCGCCGCTGTTGGTGTTGCTGGTGTTCATCCTGAAAGCCGCCGAACTGCCCGAATTATTATACTGACTATCGCACAGGGCAACCGCCGTGGAACCGATCTTTCCGATCTGGAAATGAATCTTGTTCGCACCTTCCTTGGCGGAATTATGATTGAAGCCCAAAATGAAGGCGTTCACGGTCAAGTTACTGAAGGTATAGCCAACCACAGCGCCATTCAGAACGATGGATTTCACATCACCAACGGCCCAATAGTTGGCCCCCAAACCTGCGGAACTGACTTCCCGGATGGTTTCCCAACTGTTATCGTTCAGAACCTTGGTGGGCAATGTCACTTCAACGGAACAGGTCTTATTGGCCGGGGCCGTGTGGTTGGTGCCAGCGGCCACGCTGACGGTGATTGTAGCGCTTCCTTTGGCCTTGGCGGTAACAGTTACCACCGAACCGGAAACACTCACAGAAGCCACCGTGGGGGCGCTGGAAGTGGCCGTAATCTTACCATCACCCGCCCTTGTCACGGTGATGGTGTCCGTGGTCTTTGCGGCGGTCAGTTTGATGGAAGTTTTATTCAAAGACAAACTACCAGCGGCCTTGGCAATGCTCCAAGCAACCGTTTTGGCCCCGGTGCTTCCATCAGCCCACTTGTAGTTCGTTTTCGGCGTGAAGGTGGCATTGTAGGAACCGGCGTTCGTGCCGCTGGTAGTTCCTCCAAGCGTCATTTTCCCGCTGTCATAGTTGTTCCAAGTGGGGCTTTGGGCCGAACCGGTATAAGTAAGGCTGTTGCTCTGCGTGGGAATCGTCATGGTGGCGGCGTTGATCGTCCAAGTCACTTCCTTGGCGGTCTGCGTACCGTCTGCCCACTTATACTGCCCCTTGGGTGTGAAAGTGGCCGTGTAAGTTCCCGCATTGGTGCCGGTAGTCACGCCGCCCAAGGTCAGCGCATCGGGGTTATAAGCGTTCCAAGAAGGGCTTTGGGCCTGTCCGTTATAGGTCAGGGTGCCATTCTGCGAAGGAAGAACATTGATGGTGTAGACGATACCGGACACAGCATCCAAGGCCGCATTTGCGGCATCCTGTGCGTTCTGTGCGGCTTCCACACAGGTTCCGATCTGGTTCAACAGATACGGGTGGGCGGTCTGATCAAGGTTGTGTTCGCTCACCTTGGTTTGTGCCGTACCTTTGGGATCATAGTTCATGTTAGGAAGCTGTTCGGCGGGAACCTTGCCGCCCACCAGATCAGCCTTCCCGGATTGACCTTCCTGAAGGGCTTCAATGGCATCAGCATTGGCCTTCATTTGGGTATCAATCTTATCCATGTTTTCATTCTGAACCCCTACATCATAAAATTCAGATTCAAGGGGTTTAGTCAGCTTGTAGTTGGTTGTTTTATTCGCCATTCTTCAAAACCTCGTTTCTCAACTGATTATGGGTATAGGCGGCAAGCTGGGCATGGGTAAACCGCCCAAGTTCCGCATGGGTGTTATAAAGCTGAAGCAAGGTCACAACCATGTTTTGGGGAACAACCCGGTTCAGCAAAGATTCAACATCATTGAAGTTGTTCTTTGCGGCCAACCCGATTTTCACAAGAAGCTGATAGGTGCCTTCTTCCACATCAGCGGAATAGTTTCCCTTCCCACACAGCGTTTCAAGAATGTTCCGAAGCTGGGGCAAGGTGTACGGAAGTTCTTCATTGATCCGGGTCAGAATACGGAACCGGCGATCTTCAAGACTGTCCGTGCCTTTGGGGGTGATCCCCAAAATCTTTTCCCATCGGGAAAGGCCCATGTTTCCAACGGTGGGAATGAACTGGTTATCAAGAAGATCATCCGTGGTGTTCCACGCCTTTTCAATTTCCGGCTGTTCGCTCCCCATGATCCCCTGAAACTCCGCATAATCACGAATGACATAGGGAAGATAATCAATCAGTTTGCGTTCCATGCTCCCGGCCCCCCTTATCCGTTGATCACGATGGTTCCCGGCTCAATGGTTCCCAAAACCGGGATGTGGTCAAGGGTCAGGGTACAGTTCGCCGCTTCACCGTTGATTTTGGTGTTGGCAATATCCAGAATACCGGTGATCCCCAACAGGCGGCTTTCCACCTGACTGATACGAACCACAAGGGCTTCATTCTGGTCTGCCCAACTTTGGGCCAGTTCCAAGAAGTAACCGTTGATTGCTTCCGTGACATAGGCGGAAACATCATCCCAACTCCATTCCCGCTGATAGTACAAATCGAAGGAAAGGTTGATGGTATCTTCACCCACACCTTCAACCCTCACCACATGGCCGATGGGGGCAATGCCCACACCTTCACCAGCGTTCTGAAGGGGGTCAACTGCTGTCTGCACCTGATCCACAAGGGTTTCCGAAGGCTTCTTGAAGGAACTGTTGATGATCACCAGCTTCACGGTTCCGCCCACAGTCAGCTTGCTATTGGCTCCCGCTACATACACGGCATCCAGCCACGCCTTGATTTCCTCGGACACACCGGAAAGGCCGCTGATCCAAGTGTCGGTTCCCGTGGGCGGGATCAGCTTGGCCGGGTTCAAATCGCTGTTCCAAACCCGATATACCTTCACACCGCCAACGCCGGGAATGGCGTTCACCTTTTCCAGATAATCCGCACGGTTGCCGCCGAAGGCTTGGGCGTTTAGGCTATCCATGTAACGCTGTCTGAAAACCTCGGTATCTTCTTCATCCTCACCGGGGATCACCACGGCGGAAATGGAACAGGTTTCAAGCCCGTCCACATATTCAATGGGAATCACCGTTCCGGTGTAATCATTACCGGCTTCACCAGCGGTTTCACAGGTGATTTCATATTTGCCGCTTCCACGGTCAGCCGAAACATAATAGTTCAGTTCCCCGATGGAAAAGCGGGTGTTCATGGGAAGGTGCAAGGTGGTTGGTGTAATGCTCAACTGCAACACGGCGGGGCTTGCCGGTTGCGGTTTCAGGCCCCTTTCTGCCGCCCTCAAAATGAGATAAGGGCGGGTTGCGGTGTCCGCAAAGGTTTCATTCAGCACCGTATCAAGGGCAATATAAAGGTTCTGCAATTCCACGGCGGCGGGGGCATCACCGCACCAAACCAACGAACCTTCACGGGTGTCCAAATTGCCATTGATGGAAAGCGCCTTCTGAAGCATCCGGGAAAGGATTTCTTCATAGGTCTGTGCTTCATACATCAGATTTCAACCCCCAATTCTGCATTGATTTCACCAAAAATGCTGACCACCGTGAAGGTAGTCAGCACTTTCTTTTTGTTCACCGTAAATTCAAAGTTCTGAACCGCCGTGATCCTATCATCCTGAAGCAAGGCTTCACGAACCCGGCGTTCAATTTCGGGAATACAGTATTCCACATCTTTCCCGATCAGATTATGAAGTTCAACCCCATAATCCCAAGAATGGATCAACCATTCATAGCGTTCTGTGTTCAGGATCAGAAAAACCGCCTGTTCCACAGCTTGGATTTCATCAATGGTGCCGATGATGGTCAGATTGTTGTGGTTCATCCTGAAAGTACGGCTTGGAAGGGTTTCAATGGTGAAATCCTGTTTAATATCATCCTGCACTTGCGGAATCATCATCAAGCCCCCTTTACTCGGTCAATGACCACGAATTTCTTTCCTTGCTGAACCCGGATCAGAAGCACCTTTTCACCGGCCTTCAAAGCGTTGTGAACCTTGAAGGTTTTCTTGCCAACATAGGCGTGTTTGTGGACTTCATACGCCGCCGCACCAGAACCGCCGCCCTTGTCCTCGGTGGTGTGGTTTACCGTCATATCAACTTCAAAATCAGTCACATTCCGGGTCAGGATCAGCATTTTAGAAGTGTAGATGGATTTCTGATCCACCTGAATTTTCAAGGGTGAAGCGGAAAGGACAGTTCCAAACAGGATGTTCACCGGCTTCCCGGCTTCCACAGCTTCCACCGCCGCCCGTTTCACAACTTCAACAGGATTAGGCAATAAATTCACCCCCGATCAGGTCAAGTTCCATCATGTGTTCATCACCCCTGAAGGTGTGGGTGACTTTGTTCACCACCATGTAATTGTTGGTGACAATATCCCCAAGGTTCAGGGCCACCACCACGGCGCTTCCAGCACGAACCCGCACATCACCGAAAGCGTTCTGAATGGTCAGCTTGCGGGTTTTTTGATCGTACAGCTTCAACAGGGCATCCGCCTTGGCGGAAGCGCCCGTTTTGGTCTGAACTTCTTCAAAATATTGAAGAACACCCCATTGGTTCATTTTCGCCCCGTCCTGTGCAATGAACAATTCCCGCTTACCGGTTTTTTCATTGTTATAGGCCAGCTTGATCTTATTATAGGTCTGTTCATCAATACTGGATTCATAGCTGAAGTTTTCCCCGGTTTCTTCATCAATCAGAAGGTTCAGCTTCATGGTATTGATGTTCTTCAGGGTCAGCTTCCCGGCATCGTCATACAGAACATAAAGCTGTTTGGTATTCATCAGGGTTTCATCAAGGGCGCTCTGGATCATATCAAATAGGGTTTGGTTTTCTTCCACGATGGTTTCAAGGGTATAACCGGTATCTTCCACCGTGCCAAGGTTCAACCGGAAATCTGTTGCAATGCGCTTCAGAAGGTCGGAAGCCTTCAGCCCTTCTTCCGTGATGGTGTCCTTGTTCTTCAGATAGCGCAACTGATCATAGGCCACAACATCAATGGTGCCGCCCTTGTCACGCTTTTTCTTGAACACAAACCCATAGAACATGGCGGTTCCGTTCACAGTCAGCTTCACCGGATCACCTTCAGCAAAGTTCAGCCCCGGCCCCTTGACAACGGTGAACTCTAACTTGCCGGGGGTTCCCTTGCGTTCCAAGGTCAACTTTGCGCCTTCCTCGACAACGGGGAATTGAATGGTGCTGTTATGCTGGATGAACAATTCAACTGCCAAACGGAATCACCCCTTTCAGGAAGGCAAAGTAAGAACCTGACCGGGATAGATCAGGTTCGGGTTCTTGATTTTGTCCTTGTTCAGATTATAGATTTTCGTGTAATCGGCCCCGTTGCCCAACTGCTTCTTGGCAATGTTCCAAAGGCAATCACCAGATTTCACCGTATAGGTGGCGGCTTTCGGGGCCGTTGTGGTGGGCCGGGGTGCCGCCTTAACCGTTGCGGTGGCGGTTCCCCCGGAAGTTTTGGCCGGTTGCACGGCCACGGTCTTGGTGCCATAGGCTCTGTACTGTTTCAGGTTGATCTTCACCTTCACATCAAAGCCTTCACCGGCATCATCGGTGATTTCATAGGTTTCAAGGCCAACGGTCAAATTGGTGTAATGGAACATCCCGCCACCGGGCTTCTGCCGGTTCAGGATGAATTGGAACGGGGTCTTGCTCACCTTCAGCCGTTCAAACAAGGATAGGTAATAGGCGGCGCTTTGCGCCCCACCGTTGCTGAAGGGATAGGACACTTGGGGAAGAACCAATTCAAAGGACACATCCGAAAGGCCAGCGGCCTTCAGAATGTTGATTTCTTCCCCGTTGATCAGGGTCATGGTCTTGTTCTGGTTGTTGATCTTCACCGTCACCTTGGAAGGGGTGATGGGCATAAGCGTTCCCGCCATATACAGTTTATACGCCATTACTCATGCACCCCTTCTTCAGAAACTTCCAGCTTTTCCGCAAAATCATTGGCCCAAGCATCCATGATCCCATCCAAATCAGCATCCTTGGAAATGTGGTTTTCATTGTGCTGTTCAACCTTGATTTCAGCGGTAGTGAACCGGTTGATTGCTTCACGCTCCGCAATGTCACGAAGATAGGCCAAATCTTCTTCAGCAATATCCAAGGCATCAGCGGTGGCCGCTGTGTTGGCGGCGGTGTCACCGGTGTTTCCATAGATTCCATCAAGGGTGTTGCTCAAATCGAAGGCCCCCATAGAATCCAAACCGGAAGCATCGAACATTCCGCCGATCTTATCATCAATCCCTTGGCCGAAGTCATACCCGGCATCCCAAGCCCCGGAATAGGTGGCCCGATAGTCGATGGTGGGGGCGTTTTTGTCCAAGGTGATTGCATTTTCATTTTTGCCCCAAGAAGTAACCGCACTCTGAAGGCTTTCAAGGCCAGCAGTCCAGTCAGTTCCAAAAATGGCATCAATGATGGTGGTTACAACTTTACCAAGGTTCAGGAACCACCCGATGATTTGACCGATCAGGTTTGCCACAGCATCACCAAAGCTGTTGAAACCGCCGTTGCACACATTCAGAATCCATTCCACGATTCCAAGGAACGGGGCCACAAAGATTGTCCAAATGGCCTGAATGATAGCGTTCAGAACACCAATGGCACAGTTCAGCACGAAGGCACCGGCCACGGCTACCACACCACAGATAATTCCGGTTGCGGAAATGGTGGAACCGGTCAGCTTATTGATTGCCGCCACGATCATATAAATGGCCGCAATCACGGCAATGATGATCAGCAGAATCCAAGTCAGCGGACAGGCCAGCAAAGCGGCATTGAAACCGTACTGTGCGGCGGTGGCGCTTGCCTTTGCCATTGCTTCCGCCTTCTCGGTAGCGGCAAGGGTGGTGTTTGCGGCGGCGGCCGCATACGCCTTCACAGCGGCAATTCCCTTTTGGGTATTGCTGATAGCGGTGATTGCATTGTTGGCAATCAGATAGCCGTTATACAACAGCATTGCCGCCGCAATCCCCAAAACAAGGGGCTGGATGATCCCCCAATTATCCACGAATACAGAAGCAACGGCAATCAGAATATCCAGCGCCGAAGAAGCCACATTTGCAACGGCGGCAAGCCCATTGATCAGGGCTGTGGTGACTTGCTGGAACTTGGTGCTGTTAGCAATCTGGTTGATCTTGGTCAGGATCGGGGCAAACATGGAAAGGGCCTGATTCTTCATCCCGGCCCAAATCTGCGCCCAAGTCTTGGGCATGGAATCGAACTTTGCGTTGGTTTCGTCCGCCATAGCAAACATGGCGTTCTTCACCACTTCAGCCGTTACCTTGCCTTCCTGTGCAACCGTCTTAATGGAACCTTCCGCAATCCCCATATACTTTTCAATGGCTCTTGCGATACCCGGCGCACCGTCCAGAATAGAGTTCAGTTCTTCACCACGAAGCGCACCCGCCGCCATTGCCTGTGTAAGCTGGATCATGGCGTTGCTCTGCTCTTGGGCCGTAGCACCGCCAATAACAAACTGTTTGTTCACCTGTTCCATGAAGGCAATGACCTGATCCATATTGCCACCGAAGGCGTTACCGGCGTTCAGGCCAAGTTTCGCAACGGCGGAAGCGGTGTCAAAATAAGCGGATCGGGAACGCTGGGCAGAAGCCATGATCTTCTGTTCCAAGGCTTCAACGGAACCGCCATCATCCACAAGCAAATTCAATCGGGCTTTGGTGCTTGCCAATTCATCCGAAATGTTCAGCACCTTATTGATCCCGACAATACCACCAGCGGCAATGGCAACTTTCTTGATGATGGACAGAAGCCCGTTGGCGGAATTGCTACCCCCACGGATGGAATTGTTGAAATTCTGCTGTTCGTTGTTGGCGTTCCTGATATTTTCTTCAATGGTATCAAAGGCGGTTCCCGCTTTCGCCCATTCTTCACGGGCTTCCCGGATTGCCGCCGTGTCAACGGCTCTACCGGAAGCCTGTTGCATGGCTTCAAAGGTGTTCAGCACAACCCCCATTGCCTTGTGCATACTCTGAAGGGGGCTGGTAACACCATCATAAAGGGCAATAGCGGCCCGGATGTTTCCCACAGGGATCACCACCTTTCTTGGAGAATAGAAGCCGGGGCCTTAATGGTGGCGGCCCCGGCGCTGTTTTCGTTCAATTTCCTTCTGCTTCTTCTTTTCAGCTTCCACCCGAACATCAATGGCCGCAATGATGAAGGCCCGTTCACGGCGGGGCAAAGCATAAAAGGCGGAAGGTGTCAAATGAAGTTCGTGAAGGCAATAGTAAGCAATGTTCGCTTCACCATCACCTTCACAGATCAGTTTTTTGCTTCATCAACCTCATCCTGCATGGTGGTATCAAAACCACACACTTCCTGAATCTTGGTCAGGTATTCGGCATATTCGCCGGGGGTCAGCATGGTTTTCAGAAGGGCATCAGCGCCCATGACCTTGTAGCTGTCCTGAAGTTCCTTATCATTCAGATTGGGGAACACAGTACAAGCCACGGCCAGCTTGCCAAGGTAAAGATCATAGTCGGTTTCCTTCTGATACTGGTTCTTCTTGCCGGGAACCGGAACACGCTTGGCACAGGACTTCCGAAGGGCTTCATCCTCGGTGCCGGTGATGGTCTTGATCTCCCAAGGAATGGGGTTGCCATCCTCACCCAAGAAGCGTTTGGAAGCAACAAACTTGATGTTCTCAACGGGAACGGCGTTTTCAGCCAAAAAAGCGGACAGGCTCATTGTTTTTTCCTCCTATATTTTGATACGAAAAAAGGCCCCCGGCCCCTACCGAAGTAAGGCCGGGGCGCTCTGCTTACTGCATACCGGCCAAAAGGCTGAAGGTTTCGGGCATCTCGAAATCTTCAAAGGTGAAGTCCATATCTTCATCCAAGTATTCTGCATCAGCATCAAACTTGGCAAGCAAGCCGCCATCCATATTGCAATCCTTCAGGATCACGGTCTGACGGCCCACAGAAGAAGTGGGATCTTCATTTGTCACCTGAATGTCAAAATAGACATCCTCGCCGGTGTCTTTATAACGCTTCATCAGCTCACGGAAGATGGAAGTGTTATAGTGGAAGGTGGCGGAACCCGTACCCTTCCAGCCGGTGGCCTTATTGCCCTTGCCGGTCTTGCCCAAAATGGGAACTTCCGTTTTGTTCTTCTCAAAGTTGGCTTCAAGGTTGATAGCCTGCATGAAGTTGTAACGGTTATCCCCGATGGTCACGAAACATTCAGCCAAGGAAGCGGAAACAGCATCCTTGGCGTTCATGATGGTTCTATCTGCCATGATGGTTGTACCTCCTTACTGAACATAGACGGTCATATAAAGCTGTTCCATAGCGTTCACGGGGGTCACATAGTCAGTAACCACCACGGATTTCTTGGTATCGCCCTTTTCAACCGTCACATTTTCGCCGCTGAAGTTCTCAATGGCCCGAATATCCTGAAGTTCCGTGTGGTGCTTCACAATATCGTTCCAAAGGGAAATCCGGCCAGCGGCATCATTGGGAACCTTGCCAAGATACTTCTTGCCGAACAGAACGGCAATATCATTGGCGATCTGATCCAAAACTCGGATCGTCTGGTTGCTGGAAAAATCGCTGGACTTTTCATCCGTGATGGAAATGAAACTGTTAATGTCAGTCAGGACACACACCGCTTCATCCACACGATGGAACATGAAGGAACCTTCCCTGATCCCGTTTTCAAGCTGGGTCTGCGTGAAATCGGTGTCCACATCGTATTCACCATCATAGGTCATGTTGGTGGCGCTCTTATTGACCGCCGTGCCGCCGATCACACCCGTAACCCAAGGGATCAGGGCGGTGGAAGTCTTGTCGGAAGTCAGGCCGTTCTTGACGCTCACAACGCCTTCATAATCGGCCAGCTTGCGGAAAAGAACCACCTGAAACTTCTTGCCCACATCATCACGCATCCGCTTTGCGAAGGCCGCAAACAGGGCGGTGATGGTGGCCTTGCTCTCGGTGCAACCCATAGCGTTGAAGGTGTACGCTTCCGCCTGATCAAGATAGGTCTGATAGTCGGAATCGGCCACGGTGCCATTGGTGCCGCCCGTCAGGGGCAAAGAAGCGGTCAAAGAAAGGGTTCCGCTGGACTTCCAATCCACATAGGCATTGGCCTTCAGATCGGTGATAGCGGCCACACCTTCCTGAAGATCAACCTGAACGGTTCCCAAGAAGGTTTCCACATCGAACAGGGGCTTCTGTTCGGTGCTGTTTTCATTGGCCGTGATCACAACCCGAAGATCATTGCCACGGATGCCGGGGTATTTGGCCGTTGCGTAGGTGTTGGACGCTTTCACGCCGCTGGAACCAAGGCGGAAGAAATGAACGGTCTTGGCGTGAAGGAAGATTTCACGCATGGGCTTCAGTTCATCCGCCGTGTACGCATAGCCGAAAATCTTCTGACTGTTCTTGATGAAGTCAGCCTGTTCCACCGTGAAAATCTTGCCTTCAGGCCCCCAATTCATGGCAAGGGGGATGGTGACAATGCCACGGTCAGAAAGGGTGGCGCTTGCCTGCGCCACAGAAATGAAGTTGATATATGCACCGGGCAGAACCTTGTTCTGCACCAAGAAGGTGCCGCCGCCAAGGGCCATATTAGTTCACCTTACCTTTCATAAAGTCTTTGATCAGCCCATCAATCTGATCATGGGTGTATTCCTTCCCATCTTCCAACAGGACAGACAGAAGATCACGCCGGTCAGCGTATCTCTTGAAGGTCAACACCCGTTCTTTGGGGAATACCACCGGGGCCGTGATGGGCGGTTCCTGTGCGGTGGTGGCTTTCTTTCTGGTAGCCATTCAATCACCCTTTCTTTGGCTCCACATCCACATCCAAGGTTTCCATTGCGGTTTCCTCGGTTTCTCTGCGAAGTGTCAAATTGTAGTTCACGAAGAAGTGAAGAACCCCGTCTTGCACTTCATAACTCATGGAAGTTCCGTGAAGCACATCCCCATTGGGAAGGGTGATGAACTCCAAGCATTCCATCAAATCCCCGGCCATAGCGAACAGTTCAGCGTTGTTTCTCCCGCTTGTTGGGAAATAGTGAACATCCAGCGGGTTCCGGTTCATGAATCGGTTCTTCTGCAACGGGGAAATGTCAGGCTTCAGAACAGCAATGAAAAAACAGGGTTCCTTGAAGCCCTGTTCCACATCATTCTGATAGATTTTGTACCCGGCTCCAAAGGTGGCGTTCAGCTTCATGGAAACACCTTTGATGATTTCATTGATCAACTGAACACCCCCTTCAAAGCGTCATACAACATATCATTCAGAATGGACGGGGCCAAGGTTTTCACTTCCTGTTCGGAAATCGTCAGCATGAATCGCCCCTTCACCCAACTTGCCTTCAGGGTCTTTCCCAAGGCGGGAACATAGCGCCCCGGTGTTTGCCGGTGGCCGTATTCCACATAGGACGCATATTCCAAATTGTTGATGATGGTCACGGTGTATTGCTCCCCATGTTTTTCAATGGGAAGGATCGTCCAAGCGTCACGCAAGGAACCGCCACGATAACCGGGCCAATATTCTTCCTTGGCTTCATCCGTAGCATACGGCGGAACCACACCAACGGGGGTTCTTTTCTTCACCTTATTCAGAAGGATTTGGGCAATCTTCTTGGCGGCATCCCGGCAAAGCCGATCCATGTCAACTTCCGAAAGCTGTTGAAGGCGTTCATCCAGCTTCTTCAATTCCCGGTAATCACACCGGCCCCATCTTCCCATCAGGCCCACCCCCTGAAGGGTTCAAGCATGATTTCTTGATGGTTGGAGAAAACGCCCGGTTCACCGGAACGGGAATAGGTGAAGGTTCGTTCCATATCGTTTGGCCGGGTGACAATGATCTTGCATCCTGCGGGAACCTTCACATCCGGGGAAAGGAACAGCTTCACCACCTGTTGGGCGGTTGCCACTTCATCCCCATTGGTTGAAGTTAATGTTTCAAAAGACAGCTTGCACGGCTGATCCTGAAGAAGCGGCTTTTCTTCAGAATCCGTCAGGTGGGTGACAGGATCGGTGACTTCCTCACGGATGAAGATAGAACACCGATCCTTCCACAACCGTTCCAAGGCGGTTCGCACGGCCTTATTCACCATACCAACCGCCTATAACGGTAGATTTCACCAATGCGCCCGTTGATCAGATAATCAATCAGGCTGTTCAACCTCTGTTCAGGGGTTGAACTCCCTTCACCAAGGGCAAAAGTAATGTTGGTGTCACCTTCCTGAATGGATTTCACCGCCGCATCCAAATCAAACCCTTCAAGCTGTCCAGAACACTTCTTCATGTTCAGGTATTCGCCCACGGCCATAGAAACGGCCAGACTTTCCAACCCCTCCGGGATTTCGGAAAGGTTGGAAAGGTTTTTGATCCTCCATTGAACATTGGTCAAAACCATATCCAACAACGGATCATCAGCGGCCCCCGCCACGCCAAGGGCCGTTAGCATTGCAACCGCTTTATCACGCAACGGGGTTCACCGCCTTTCTTACGCCGCCGTGATTTCGTACCAACCCTTGGTCTTGGGGTTGTCACCGGAAGCGGGCGTGACCTTCACATAGCCGATACCGGAAGCGGCGTAATAGGTCTTGTCGCTGGAAACCGTGATATCAGCGGTGACAGCGGCGGAACCGGTGATGATCTTCACCGCCTTGGCTTCATTGGTCATGGCCGCAAGGTAATACTTGCGGGAATAAACCGTGTTGCGGCGGATGTTGCCTTCACGCTCCTGTTCCACTTCCGTACCCTTCTTGTTGAACAGGGTAACAGCTTCCTTGGTGGCAATGACCACCTTGCCGGTTTCGGCGTTCTTCTTGGTATAGATGTTGATACCGCCCACGGTGCCAACATAGCCATGCTTGGCGTATGCTTCCACATACTTCAGATCGTCCTTCAGGGCCTTACGAAGTTTCGCCATATCAGCGGGGTTGACGAAGCCGAAGATGGTCACACCTTCAAGGTTTTCCAGATTCAGCATGGCCGCACCATCCACAAAGGCATCAAAGCCAAGGGCGGTGGTCACGATGGTCATGGTGGCCTCGTTGAAAGCGCTGAAAATGTCAGCGTTCACGGTGTTGAACATATCCGTACCAGCGTGACGGGTGCCGGTGGTGATCACCATGGGATCGGTCATGGCTTCCTCGTCATAATACTGGAAGCGGTTCTGTGCCATCTGAATCCGGTATTCCTTCTCGGTGTAACCGGCTTCAATGGTCTTGGTGTTGCCTTTGCCCATCGTCAGCTTCTCGGTGCCATCGGTGGCCTTGTACTTGTGAATCTTGCGAACCATGCCAGCAATGCCGGTCAGGTTGTTGTCCACGGTGCAAAACTGCTGAAGATCAAGGTGGCTCTGGTACTGATCTTCAATTTCGTTGGACAGGAAAAAGTTATCGTAGCAAGTGTTTGCCATTACTCATTACCTCCATAAAGTTCTTTGTATTCGTCAGGATGGTTGACGGAATAGTTGTAGCGATCCAAGGGGTTCATGGCCTTCAGCTTTTCAAGGGTCATGCCGCCTTCAGCGCCATCACCCTTTTCAGCGGATTTGGCCCCCTTGAACTTGGTGCCGGTGGACTTCTCAAAAAGAAAAGCCGTGTCCTTGCCTTCCACCAGCTTCTTGACTTCATCATCAAGGCCCTTGACGGTTCCATCCTCCGCCAATTCAGCCTTACCGATGAAATCAACCAACAGCGCCTTAACAGCGGTGTTGTTCTTGGCCTTTGCGCCGGTCAGGGCCAGTTCAACCGCATTGCTGATTTTCAGATTCTTCAGTTCAGCGGCGTGATCCGTGTCCTTCTTCTTGTTATCGGCCTGAAGCTGTGTGATCTGATCCTGAAGGGCCTTGGTGTCACCAGAAGCCTTCTTCAGCGTTTCAAGCTGGGTGTCACGCTCTTTGATGGTGTTCTTGGCGGTGGTCAGTTCGGTGTTGACCTCATTGAACCGGGCCTTGGTGACGAAGGAACCGTTCAAGCCCTCCATAACCTTTGTGGCCTGTTCTTCAGTCAGGCCCCATTCCAACAGCTTTTCTTTAGTCATTGTTGTTACCTCCAAAATCCTTTTTTACCGTGGGTTAGGAACCACGATTTTCCCGGTTCTGTTTACCGCCCACCACCGGGAAACGGCGAAAATGGTATGAAAAAACCACCACCGGCCAAGGGCCGGGGTGGTCAAATCATCAGATATAGGGTTAATCGCTGATTACTGGTTCAATTAGATACATTTTCCAATCAATCGGAAGGCCAGAAGCAATATCTTCTTCCACTTCCTCCACAATTTCAGCAATCAGCTTTTCATTCATCCCCATTTTACGGGCTTCTTTCAAAAATTCGTCTTTGCCCATTCTACATACAACCTTTCTATGGTTTCTCCAATTTCCATTGCCATTGGGCGGGGGTTAGGGTTGTTACAATACTCTGACCAACCTTCAGCGATCATTTCAGAATAGCGATTTGAATTGTGGTTATTCCATGCATATTCCGAAAGTTCATCTTTAATTTGATCTCTGGTTCTGGAATCAAATAGGGCCTGAATATTCTTCTGTTTTCCAACTCCCAACCAATCATCTAATTGGTGCCCGAACTCATGATCAAACACAGATTTCACCGTGGAACAACTATCCGGGTGCCACTTAATTTCTACCTGACGGATCATAGACTTTGAATCTGCTTCAAAGTCAGCATAGAAGCCACGGTTCAGGCAGATACCCCGGCAAGGATCGAACGGTGGGCGGGGTGACCAACTGGAAGCCATTTCGTTTCCAACTGAAAGATACTTCCGAACAAACGAATTAGCCTTTTTCTTTGCCCATTCTTCACATTGGGCATCCGTCCAGTTGTAAACATTGTTTTGCTTAATCCAGTCAAGTTGCCGTTGAAATTCAATTTGTTTGGCAATAGCATTTCTCTGATGGGATTCTCCAACAAAATTAAATCTTTTCCGCACCAAATCTGGAAATACTTCTTGCATATCTGAAAGGCCCTGATTCCATCCATTCACCGATTCAATAGAAAGCCCCTTAAAATCAGCATTGATTCCAAGAACAGATTTGCAATATGCTTCAGCTTCTTTCAAAGTCGAAACCGGGGTATATCCTGAAGCGCCGGGGGCCTTCAAAAGCTGGAATCTTGCTTCCGCCAAATCTGCATTTGCAAGGGGCAAATCCTTCATTCGCAATTCTGACATACGGGCTTGAACTTGGTTAATATCAACCGTTTTTCGCCACTTTCTCCATTCTGCTTTTTCATTGGGATCATCAAAATCCGAAGAAGATAAATAATACCGCTGGTTCGTTTCCTCCAAAGAAGCATATTCGGCTTTCAAATCAGAAAAATGCTGTTCTTTTGCCTTGATAGTTTCCCGCAATTTCATTATATCAACAGCTTTTGCAACGGTCAAGCCAGCCTTGGAACCGCCGTTCACGAAGGTCTGAACCCAATCAGCATATTTCATGTTGGCGGGAATATAGTACACATCCCCATCAGCGTTCCGGGCGGCTCTTTCACCGGCATACTTGGGATCAATGGCCGGGGCCGTAGTTCCTCGACAGTTGGGATGGAACGGCGGCACAGTCACGCCGGGTTCATATTGGGAAATGGGGATCACCGTACCATCAAGCCCACCACAAATGGAACAGGTATGGGAATCCAGCGTTTCAATGATTTCCACCATTTCAACATCCAAATCCTTGTAACATTCCTTGGTGGCAACAGCGTTGAAATAGGTGGTTTCGGTGTTGACCAATCGCCCAGCCTTATACCGATGAACCCCGAACTGCTTCTGAATAGCCGTGGTGATCTTGGCCGGGGAATCTCCCCGAAGAAGTCCTTGCGTCAGGCTCTTGCTAACCGAACCCACCAGATCATTCTTGTTCAACCAACAGCGATCCCGGAAGGTTCGCCCGTCCGTTGTCCAAGGCTTTGAAAGCAATGTTTCAAGTTTCTTCTGATCCAGCCCGGTAATATCCCAACCAAGGCCCACACCCTTCTGAACCTCAAAGGCCGTATGGGTGTAACCATTGCCCACAACCTTCTTCAACAGGGCATCCAGACTATCAACCTGATTGCCGTACAGCAATTCAAGCTGTTGCTGAATACCTGTCTGAACAGCTTCAAGGCGGGAAATGTGGAACCGGACGGACGCATTTTCCAGCTTCTTCAGCCATGCCGCATCCAACCCGGCCTGTTCACCGATCTTGATATACTGTTCAACGCTCCAATGAAATTCTTCAAGCTGTCCAGCGGTCAGCCATTTCCGGGCATCGGTCAGGCTGATTTGGTTGTTCACCGCAAAACGGGCATACCAGCTTTCAATTTCCTTCTGAACGGAACGCTGTGCATCCAGATACAGTTCTTCCATGTCCTGAATGGTCTTTTGGGCTTCTCTGTGGGCGCTGTCCTCCAAGATGGAAAACCGCCCACTCCAATAATCCGCATTTCTCATGGGCCGTTCCTCCAATCCTGAAAAATGGTGCTGAAGGTGGGACTTGAACCCACACGCCTTGCGGCAACGGATTTTGAATCCGCCGTGTCTGCCTATTCCATCCACTTCAGCAAATAAGACTTCCCCATCAGGGCTGAAGGCCCCGCAAGCATTTTCAGCCAAGTCCAACAGGGAAGCATGGTAGCCCGTGCCGGGATCGAACCGGCGTTACCGCCGTGAAAGGGCGGTGTCTTAACCGCTTGACTAACGGGCCATGATGGGCCGGGGAAGGGAATTTCACCCTTTGGCGGGTAGGAGTAATAGCACCCCGCCACACTCAAGGTCTGCCCCGGCATATATTGTGAAACGGCGGGGGTTATTCACCCTCGCCATTGTCACCTTTGTTCTGGTTGCCGGTCTGGAAGGCCCCGGCGTATTCCTGCGCTTGTTCCATTGCTTCATCCTTTTCCTTACGCAACCGGGCCAGCTCCACTTCAACATCCGTCACCCACGGGTGCTGTTCCACAATGGTTTCCGTGGACAGAATACCAACGGACTTGGCACAGTTTTCAATGGATTCCGTTTCATTGATTAGAATGTCACGGTTGAACACGATCTGAAGTTCAGCGCCTTCATAATCGCCCAAGCCCCTGTTGCTGAAATCCTGATTGATGAACCACAACAGTTCTTCAAAGGCCGCTTGGAACTCGGTTTCCATGCCGTTTGCGTCAAGGTCAATGTCAGAATACATGGATTGAATGTTCATTTGATTGGGGTTGCCACTCAAACGATCATCCTTGGCATCGTAACCACGGGCATTTTCAATCAAGGACTTCTTCAGAAGTTCCAAAATGCCCTTGTAGTTCTCTGCATTGATTTCAACCTGAAGGGTTTCAACCCCGCCATCCTCACGAACCTTCACGGCTCCATAGGTGGAAAGGTTGTGGCGGAACTCACCAAGATTTTCACCATCATAGTTCTTCAGAACCAGAATGGTGTTCCGTGCGTCCTCTTGCATATTGTTTTCAAAGTCGGAAATCATGGTGTTGATTCCATCCTGAAGGGTTTTCACACGGCGGATCAGGGGGATTTCCTGCTTGTTATACTTGAAGGGAACCAGCGGAATCCTTGTCCAGTTGAAGCCCTTGGGTTCCTGCCCTTCTTCCTCAACCATGAAATAGTTTTCGTGTTCACCGGCTTCCACATCGGCAATCAGCATATCATTCTGATAGATATACCGGTAAATGCCATCGGCTTTGAAGATTTCCACCTTCTCCACCTTTTCCTTCTGGTAGCCGTTCCACACTTCTTGGGTGTAGTAACGAATCGCACAATCAAGGATGGTGTGATCATCGTCAGCCCAAAAAGGAAGAATGTCATAGGCCGGGAAATGCTTGAAGGACAATTCACCAGCTTCATTGTAGTAAGGATAAAGCCAACCAAGGCCACCGTTCAGGGCATCTTCACAAACATATTTCAGAAGCCGGTAAAACCGTTTGTTGAAAACCTTGCCCAAAGCATCCGTGTAACCTTTATCCTGACAGTTCAGGGTGAAGGGCTTGCCCACAAGGTAGTTGGTTTTCTGATCCACCATCAGGGCATATTGGTTATCAATCAAGCGGTTGTTCGGAAGGTTCGTCACCACCTGAAGTTGACCGTTTTCACCAATGATTGTGCGCTGACGCTGAAGAATGTCATGCTGTCCTTCATAGTACAGATCACCCATAACCTGATCCTTGCGGCGCTGACTATTCTTCCATTCCTTGATTTCAGCGGCGAAGAACTGATTTTCAGTCATGCCGGTTCGCCCACCCTGAAGGATCAGGCGGTTGATACGCTCCATAGCGTTATCCAGAAACATATTCAATCACCCTTTCCTTTCACCATCGGGGGGGGGGGCAAAACCCACCGGCCTGTTTCGGGTTTTCTCTAAAACCAAAGACTGATTGGGAAGTTCCACTTCAATCTTCAAGGTTTTATATGGAAGGCGTTCAGCCCATTGTTCAATCTTGTTCAGAATGTACTTCTGTTCAAACACGGGCTTTCACCGCCTTTCTTCATTGCTTAATAAACGCAAACACACGGAAACCGTGCGTTTTTCGTGTGTTTTGTTACTATCATGTTATTAGTCGAAGCTGAAGGCGGGGCCAACCAACATATCTTCCAGCCCGTAACGCATAGCGTCCATAAGGTGGTTGAAATCGTCAATGGGAACATTGATCTTGGCCCCGAACTTATCTTCTGTCCATGTGTAGTTTGAAATCTCTGTGATGAAGTTCACGCATCGGGGATGAACAATGATGGTGTAACCCTGAATGTACTGGATTCCGTTGTTCACGCTGTCCTTGCCCTTCCGGGTGGCTCTGATACGATGAAGGCCAGCATCCCGCAATTCATCAATGCTCTTGGGTTCGGCACAATCGGCCTTGATCCGTTCCTTGCCGTAGCCCATGCCGGTGATCCGGTCACAGATTGCCCGGTTCGTCAGGGCCTTTTCATACAGTTCATCAAACACCCAAATGGTTCTTTCCTTCTCACTCACCAGCCCACAGAACAGGGCCGTGGGATCGTTGGTGTAACCGAAGTCAAGGCCGAAGGCGCTTTTCACATCAGGCTTCTTGGAAATAGCCAGATAATCAAAGGCTTCTTCCCGCCAATTATCGAAAATCAGGCCATCCACAATGCCCCAACCCCCAAGGCCAGCCACCTTGTAGCGGCGGGGGTTGTTTTCCTTCATGGTGTTGAACACCTTCAAATCCGCCGTGTCCAGCCATTCATTACACAGGTAATTAGTGGTTGTGGCGTAAATCTGCCCATCCGGGCTGATCCAGCTATCATGGAACTTGTATGTGGGGTTCCCTTGGGCATCCTTGCCGGTGATCTCCCCGAAGAAGCGTTTCCTGATCCAATGCTTTTCGTTCCACGGGTTGAATGTCAGCGTGATTTGCTTGAACAGGCCGGTTTCTTCCGGGATAGCACCACGGATGGATTCATCCAGCATATCAAAATCAGCTTCATTCATGATTTCGTATGCTTCTTCAATCCAGCACCAGCACAGATAGCCAATTTCAACTGTAATTGAAGTGACCTTCAGGGGATCATCAAGGCCCCGGAAGTAAATCTTCTGACCGGTGGGAAGGTAAGTCATTTCAAGGGGGCTTTCCTTGATTTCCCAATAGGCTGAAACCCCAAGGCGGTTGATTGCCCATTTCAGTTCAGTAAAACAGGAATCTTTCAAGGTTCTGAACACCTTGCGAACCACAAGGGTATTGGCTTCCGGGTATTGCATCATCCGTTTGATGATGTTCAGGGCCGTTGTCTTGGATTTCTTAGAAGCACGGCTTCCCTTACACACCCGGTAACGGCCTTTGAAGTTCCAGAAGGTTCCGTAACCCTTGCCAACCACTTCAGGAAGGTGAACCCGTTTGGCCTGTGGGCTAATCTTCAAGTTGATCATCCCCCGTGATAATCACCGGAACGGCCCCTTCCACACCTACCTTGTCCGTGAACATACCATAACGCTTGCCGATCAGTTCAGCGGCCTTCAGCCTTTCCTTGGCTCCAACCTCTTTCTGCGTCAACTCTTGGCAACCGTCACCGCACAGGATCGGGATTTCTTCAGTATGTTCACCCCGCATTACCGAAGTTAGGTATTTCATGACTTCTTCAGCATCAGCGATCTTGGCCGAATGAAGTTTTTCAAGTTCGGTTTCGATGTACGCTTTCAAGTCAGGTTTTGCAAGGTTTTCAGAACCCGTCTGCTTTGCGGTCTTGGGCGAATACCCCGCCTTGATTGCCGCATCCGTAGCGTTGCCGCTGATCAGGTATTCATCACAGAACTTCCGCTGTCTTGGTGTCACAGGTATTCACCCCTTCCTTGAAAAAGTGAAATGCACCCCTACAAGGGGTGCATTTTTACACTATTATTTTCGCACACTTGATACTATAAAATCCTACACACTTTTTGCAAAGATACGATTTTACACTACTGTTCAAGCGATAATAAAAGGTTAGGGTTCTTTTCAGAAAAAGAGATCAGGGCCTTCCCGTGAATCTTGTAAACCTGTGAAATTGAAAAGTTAAGGTCAAAGGCAATATCAAGCCATTTCTTCCCGTCAATGTATCGGGCAATCAGAACATTTTGCTGATAGAAGTCAGGAAGGCTCTGAATTGCCTTCATGGTGGTATTCTTCAGGTCAACAAGTTCATCAATCCGGGCGTTGATGGTTCGTTCAAGTTCATCAATCTTGCAGATCGTTTCTTCAAGGCTGTTCTTGGGGCCTGAAGTCTGAACCTTGTCCTGCTTCAGCTCACACCCGATGGAAGTCAGCCGGGAACGCTCTGTTGCAACCGTGTTCAGAAGTCTATTGATCAAGGCATCAAGGCGGCTGATCTGATTCAGAAAATCCTTGGCCTGTTGGGAAAGGTCTTTGTCATTCACTATGTAACACATCCTTTCTATGGTAATCTGTTCCGTTTTGGGGGTACATCTGTACCGTTGACAAATGCCGAAAAATCAAGGGTTTTCAAGGGTTCGGAACAGATGGTACAGATAAAATGGCAATTTGCTTATATACACATATCTTATATATTTTTTTTTCTTATATAAGAAGAAAGTATGTTGACATCTGTACCATCTGTTCCATGCCCATCAAAAACAGGCAAAAAGCCTTGAAAATCAAGGGGTTCAGAACGGAACAGATGTATTGAAAATATCTGTTCCATATCTGTTCCACACGCTATTCCAACTCCTACTGAAGAAGTACCTATTCAGGCGTTCCGGGTGGGAATGTTGTCCGAAAGATACCAGACAATCAGGAACCAAGCGGGATCAATGTTGTAATGCTCCGCTACGGCCATCAAGAACAGCGTCAGGGCCAGCACCACCAGCATTTTCTTCATTGTCATTCACCCTCTTGTTCCATTGCTTTTTTTTTTGCGATTGCTTTTACATCTGATCCGGGCGTTTCAACCCCACATTCTCTGCAACGAACCCAATACCACCCGTCACAATCCATGAACAACGGTTCTCCGCCACAGAAAGGACACGGCTTGTTCATCATCGGTATTCCCTCCCGGTCTTACGGTCTTTGATTTCAATACGGTTCAGAAGTTCAAACCCCGCCAAACGGGTGATGTACTTCAGAACGAAAATCAGGGTGTTCACCCGCTTCCGCTGTTCATCCTCGTCACGGATGATATTCTTTATGCCGTGGTAGGCTGTCGGATCGTGATAGCCTTCAGCATTTTCCCAAGGTTTAGGCATCGGTTTTCCCTCCTTCTTCTCTGTACCATTCTTCAATATCACACCCAATGTCCTTCAGCTTTTGACGGGCAAGCCACCCATCATCTTCCTGATCCATCAGGTAATATTCCCGTAGCTTCAGAGTTTCGGCATAGAACAGCTTCCACGCCAGCTTCAGACGCTTGGGGCCAAAGCCAAATTGGGTGTGAAGCATCCACAGGATGGATGATTCTTTGTCCATGTCAAAGGCCCGATCATTCTCCACAATCTGTTTCTTGATTTCCTGATCCAAGGCCCGTTCTTCAGCTTTGTTGAACTGAACAGCGAAGATTTTACCACCGGACTTCTTAAACATCGGCATGGTATTCACTCCAAATATCATCGAAGCATACCGGAATCAGCCAATGAACCTTGTCCAACAGGATCAAGGCCACTTCCCGCATCTGCGGATGTGCGGCGGGTGAACACCGCAACTTCAGGAAATGCCGCCATTCCCGAATGTTGGCCGTCATAACCACTTCCGTTTTCAGGCTGTTGGGCAGAACGGATCGGGCTTCCTGCGGGGAACAACCTTCCGCCAACAAATCAAAATAGGCGGTTTCCGTAGCTTCACAGGCCCGTTTCCAAATGTGGGCGGTCTGCTCATTCAGGAAGCAAGGTTCAATCACCGTGATTTCCTCACCGAACTTGCCCTTGCCGTAGTTGCAATAGCGGGTGGATTCCTGACAGTAAGAAGCCATCCGGTGGCGGACGATCTCATGAGAAACCCCACGATCACAAATGAACTTCACCGTGAAGGAACAATGTTCCAAAACCGCTTCATGCCCACGCTTGATGATCCCGGCCACGAACTTTTCAGCGGAACCTTCCGTGATTTTGTCCTCGGACTTATAGCAGACACGGCCACATTGTTCCAGCCGCTTCAGAATGGTGGCCCCATCAATCGGGGTAATGAACTGCACATCAGGTTTGATAATTTTCATTTCGTCAACCTCCCAATTCGTTCCGGTGCTGTGACCGGTAAGGATCGAACCCTTCAGGATAACGCTGTTCCAGCTTTTTCAAGTTTTCTTCCATGACCGTATCAAGGTCAGAACCAATGGCATCACACAGAACGGCCAAATACCAAGCCACATCACCAAGTTCTTCAATCATGTGGCGCTTATCCAGTTCATGGCCGTGGAAGAAATGTTTCTTCACCTGTTCGGCCACTTCACCAGCTTCACCACAAAGGCCCAAAGCACATTCCAGCTTCAGACGATCCATATTGGAACGGTCAGCGGTTCGCAAGGAATCCCGCATATAACGATTAGCGTTCATCGGCGTGTTCCTCCGCTTTCAGATCATCCAATTCAAGAACCGTCATAATGGCGTAATTGGCAAGGTCAATCAGGGTATCACGGATAGATTCATCCTTGACTTCCTGAACCCCGGATTTGGTCAGGCTCTTGAACCGGGCCAGCTTATCCCCAAGTCTGATCCGGGGCATTGCCATTCCTTCTTCTGTGAAGGTCTGGTGAAAGCTATCGCCATAGTCATGATTCTTCATGGCATACAAGGCATTGATTTCCTTGCAAATATCGGCATGGCGTTCCGTTTTGGTTTTAGGTAACATTGGAATCATCCTTTCTTTCAGTTGAACCATTTGATCACCGGATCACCGGTGAAGCCCTTTTCCCACACATACCACGCATAGGCAATGGCGCTTTCCGGTTTCCCGGTCATATCGCCGTTTTTATAACAGGCCAGCCGGGAACGGCTTATATAAACCTTTCGGGGGGGGGGTACGCTTGAAGAACTCACCCCGCTTTTGCCCCTCCAAGAACTGAACCTTCAGGAACATAGCCACTTTCCCACCGGGGCGGACGCTTTCAAGCGCCCTTTGAACAAATTCAAGCCCCATTGAATACGGCGGGTTTGTGATTATATCGCCTTCAAAATCATCCAGCGTTTCCTTCAGGAAATCCAGCGGTTCAGGATCACCGAACCCCCGATAAATCAGATCGGTTGAAATGACTTCATAACCGTGGGCCTGAAGCACCTTGGAAATATGGCCTTCACCACAGGCCGGTTCCCAAATGACCGGGGAAAACTGTTCCAGTTCCAGAAGCATTTCCACGGCCTTTGGATCGGTGGCGTAGTAATCAAATGCTTCCCGTTCTTCAGGAACATGGTTGGAACTGCCCAATGTGGTGAACACCTTCTTGGAACCACTCATTCTGCGTCACCGCCTTTCACAAATACACGGGTTTTCCGATTTCTGATCCATTTCAGGGCCGTTGTGAAGCCACAGCGTTTTGTGATCTGCCGGGAAAACTCAATCTTGGAAAGGGCTTGGAAATTGTTCGCAATGCAATATTCCTTATACCGGCGATACACGGAATCGGTGGCTTCATTTTCAATCCCGTCAAGGCCCACTTCATTGATGAACCCAATGATGGGGTTGTTATTTTCCTCGTATTCATCCAACTGCCCCTGAACTCTGGTGGAAGTGGTGAACTGTGCATTGCCAAGAACCCGCTTCAACCCCTGAAGGCCAAGCAAAGCCAGATATTCCATTGAACCCTGTTCACACAGTTTATCCTTGATGAACGGGCGGAAATCGGCATCATTGGGGGTGAACTTGGCATCGAAGGGAACAATCACCAAACGCCGCTGAACGGCTCCGGTCTTATCCTTGATACGGGGAATGTTGTTGGCGCTGAACAAGAACTTGGAATAATTGTTGAACTCAAATGGATCTTGGCCTTTGCGTTCCACATTCACCCGATCACCTGTGACCAGCTTTTTGAACACGGAAGCATTGGCAATAAATTCATCACCAATATCATCACCGATGTTCGCCAGCTTGCCGAACAGTTCAGCGGTTTTGAACCTATCACCCAATTCCTTCAGGTCAAGGGAAGCAATGTTCTGATCCCCAAGAAGATTCTTCACCACATGAAGAAAGGTAGATTTGCCGTTGCTCTTATCACCAATCAGGATGAACGCCTTGCCAAGTTCGTTGCGGCGGTACATGCAATAGCCCACCATTTCTTCCAGCAAGGCCCGAACTTCAGGATCATCACAGGCCAGCCGGTTCAGGGTATGATCCAACAGATCATCATGGGCGGCGGGATTGTACGGCCACGGGATTTTATTTGTAATGACCACATCCGGGGTGAACTCTTTGAAGGAACCATCCCGGATATTGTAAAGGCCGTTGCTGAAAGCAATGATATTCGGGTTAGTGGCCTTGGTGTTTTCCTCAATCATGATTTCCAGATAGGACAGGACTTCCGAACGCCACGCCCGTTTCAGGTTGCTGATCAGCTTGATCATGGCCCCTTCAATTTCACCGGCACCGGAAACATAGATACCATCCTTGTAAATGTGAAGCTGGTTATTGATCTTCACAATATGGTTGTTGTTCTTCAGGTAGGTGGCGAACTTATCAAACAGGAAGGTTTTATCCCGGAAGAAGGATGTTTTCTTGAAGGCATCATCCCGAAGGATCACATCAAGTTCCTTGTCGGAAAGGGGCTTCTTCAGCACATAACGGTTAATCAGCCTGATACATTCACGGGCTTCTTCCTTGGTGAAATCGTCACTCTGAAGGGTCAGAATGTAGTTGAACAGGGTTTGGTTCCGCCCATCACCTTCCCCAAGGTTCGGAAAATCATAGTTGCTTTTCACTGGGGTCAGCCACTTGGGAAGTTCCTGAATCTCCCCTTCAGGGAAGTCATACAGAATGGGCCGTTCCACGCCTCCGGACTTCAAGATTTCATAGCTGTTATTGGCTCCAACCTTTCCATCCGTGGTGATACCCACGGCCAAGGTGCATTTCGTCCAGCTTTTTTTAACACCACAGTTCTTGAACAAGAAGTGTTTTCCCCGTGTAGTGGCGTACACTCTGCACTTCAGTTCTAAATCCTGAACAATTCTGAACAAAAGTTCAGATGTTTCCGCATCGTCCACATCAATCAGGATAGTTTCTTCCCCAAGAATACCGGCGTATTCATCAAGGTCTTGGACTTCTGAACGGGTTTTCAGTTTTTCAACACCTTTGAACTTTTCAAGGCATTGTTTGTTTCTGGTAGGCACATAGCCCCTAAACAGTTCCATGCTTCAACGCTCCCCCCCCCCGAAAGGTTTTATTGTTCATCGTTCCACCCCGAAATCTTTCAACCGATCCCAAGCAACATCAATGTAATATTGCTTGTCCAGTTCATCCGGGATGGGAAGGTTGGTCACATCATCATTGATGAAGAAACAATGATCCGGGGTGTTGCCGAACTTTTCGGGGTTCTTTTCCCGGCCCTTGACGATTTTCCCGGAAACCTTGAAGATTCCGCCCTTGCTCTGATCCTTGGAAGCAAACACCCGGAAGGTTTTATCCGTCTGAACCTCACCGCCGCTGAAGCGGGTGATTTTCTTGGAACGGCCTTTTTCATCCCTGATCTTGGCTTCCGTAATCACCGGGGAATAAAGGGCATATTTGTACTTGCTGGACACCTTCACCACCTTTTGAAAATCCCGAAGGTCGGAACATTCCATGATGGTTGTTTCCGGGCTGATCCCCTGAAGGAAATAGTTCACAATGGCCCGGTTGACAATGGGAAGGTCATAATCCAGATCGGACAGCTTTTTGACATAGGCACCCTTGCACTTCCAGCGGGGTTTTCCTTTTTCATCACGAAGCGGCCCGGAAGGAACAATGATGTAATTGTTCACATCCTTCTGATACACCTTTTGAAATTCATCAAATTCAAGGCGCATCCCGGTTCTTTGCTCCCACTCCCAACACAGATCGTCCAGCATTTCAAAATCTTCATACCGGCGAAGTTTGACCAAAATACCATCTGTGTTGCTCTGGATGATTTCACAATGATCTTCCAGCCGTTCAATCAAATCCAGAAGAAGAAGCTGACCGCCCACACAGACATTGTTGGCTTGCCGGGGGTCATACATGGCATTGTGCTTATCCTTCATAGCGCCATAGGTGCTGTTCAGGACGATTTTATAAGGCTGTTGCATGGGGTTCTTCTCCGCCTTCAGCTTCAGGCGGGTGTGATAGATTTCCGCATACTTGGAAGGATCATGGACATTGCGGGAAAGCCACTTATAAACCAGCATCAAAGACGGGTAATAGGAAGCCACATCCACATTGACGAACCAGCCTTCCCCGTGATATTTGGGAATGGCCCCATGAAGGCCACCCCAAGCGAACACATGGGGAACCCCGGCCACATCCAATTCAAGGGTTTTGGAATAGTCACGGTTCAGGGGGTTCTTGTACCAGTTCAAAACTTCCGTGTATTTTTCGATCCGCAAGCTGGGCGGGAACTCAATTTCAAATTCATCATTGTGTTCCCGCTGAACGGCTCCAAGGATTTTGGCGGAAAGCTGGGCCTTGGTGCGACCAATGTCGGAAATAGGAAGGTGGAACGCCTTCACAAGTGACATTTGGGCATCAAATTCATCTTCCTTCCGCCTCAACCACACTTCCACCGTCTGTTCCACATCATGGCGGCAATACTTGACTGTTTCGGCCAACTCTGCTTCAGTCAAAGGCCGGTCAATGTCGAAGGGAACAGAAGTTTCTTTGATGGAATGGCCCATAAACGCTTTCAGCGCCTTCAGGCTGATTGGCGGGTTCGGCATCACATCATAATTGATCAGCGGGTATTCCCTAAACAGGCTTGAATATCTGTAACCGGGTTTGTCCTCTGCAATGATCCAATCATTCACAGGCTTTGGATCAAACCCACACAGAATGGCCTTTAGGATGTACTGATCATAGTTCCGGGAATTGTAACCGGCCCAAATCACGCCCTTGTGTTCCTCATAGAAACACTTCAGCTTGTCGGGATCATTGATAATCACGGTTTCTTTCCGGGCGTTCAGGTCGATCAGGACAACCAACCAGTCATACCGGAAAACCTCAAAATCATAGAAGATCATCAACTCACATCCTTTCAGCTTTTGTGAAATCGGTCAGCGTTGCCGCCTTATCAGCCCCGCCACGGGAAGGCTTTCACTTGGGGCCATTGTGGGGCCGAAGCCCCACAGATTGTGCTTGAAAGTTAAGGTTCAAAACCGCAACAAGCACTATTTGTGCTCGATTTGATTATAAAAAATCTGCGGTCAGTTTTCAACCTCGAAAACCTCGTCAACGGTGATGGAATTGAAGCGGGAATCATCATAGTCCACCGCATATTCCAAGGTTCCATCAATGGCTTCCGCCACATCAAGAACAAGCTGGGCAAACTGCTTGTAGCTGGTGAAGCTGATAGGAACACCGGAATCCAGCTTTTCAAGGAAGCCCATAGCGGAAGCGATCATGTTCTTGTCATTCTTGGTGCCATAAAGGACACGGTTCATGAAAAGGCGCTGGTTCTTGAACTCACCGGACAGGATTTTGAAGGATACGGCCAGCATGGGGCGGTTGGGATCGGCCTTGGTGCCTTTGATCTCCATGCTTTCCAGCTTCACTTCATACTTGCCAGCGGGGATGGTGGGGAAATCACCGCCGCCGTTCTTCTTGGCATCCTCCACATCAGCCTGAAGGCCCTTCAGATCAACAGAACGATCAATCTTGTCAAAATCAATAGCCATAGTTTTTTACCTCCAAAAAATGTATTTATTAAATGGTTTTCAGAAGATCAGCCAACCCACCAAACAGGGTATCAAGCACCTTGGCCGCTTTGTCAGCCGTTTCCTTGGCCCTGTTCATGTTGTCAACTTCTTCTTTCGTAGGGGAAAAACCACCATCAGGAATGAACAGATCATCAGGAAGAACGGTGTTCAGCAGATGATCAAGGGCCGCATCCGCCATCACATCACAAAAATCTTCATGATGTTCAGCGTAATTCCGAATGGCGATCTTGGCGGCGGAACGATGAAGTTCGATCAGGGCTTCACCATCAGCACCGGGCGGGGGGGGGATCAGGTTGGCGCACACCTGAATCTTGCGGAACAGGCCACGCTTGTTCATTTCCTCTTTGAAATGGTTCAGGGCATCGTTTTTCATTTTGGGTTCCTCCTTATATTTGGTTGGAAATTATCTTTCCAATTTCCCTGACTGCATGGGCGATCTTCTCACGGTTTATCCGTTTTTCTTGAAGAACACCCATGATAACTGCGGCTTTCGTCTGAATGTCCTGAAAGGCTCTGTGATTGCTTTCAAGGTCAGCTTCATAGGAAGCAAGGTCTGTGTTCTCACCGGCCTTGGCCGATCTGACTTCTCCATCAGCCTTTTCAACGTATTCCCGGAAATACTTGGCCGCTTCATAGCCCATGTGCTTTTCAACCAGATATTCAAAATCACGGGCCTTGAAAATGGTTTCAGGCTTCCCGGCAATCATCAGCACATCAGCCATTATTCTTCACGCTTCTTCCGGGTACGGCGGGGCGGGTTAGCATCCGTCTTGGGTGCGGGTTCCTCTGCCTGTGCCTTGGGGCGATCCCACAGAGGGCAACCATCGGGGCCGCCTTCCTTGTGGCAACGGTGGCCAGCGTCAATGGACGGACAAAGGGGGATTTCCGGGTTTTGATCGTGCTGTCTGAAAATGCGTTCACCGTCCGGGCATTTTGGAAGATCGTTCCAAGGCGGGGTGTCACCGGTGGCCGGTTCATCAACAGGAACAGAATCATCCTTTTCACCGCCACCCGGTGTCCAAGTTCCATCAGGATCACCACAAGCCGCCTTTGCCGCATCTTCAGCCGGATCATAGTTACCAGCCGGGGGCGGGGTTACAGTCTTGGCCTTTCTGCCCCCTCTGCTGGGCGCTGTGGTGGGCGTGTCGGTGGTTTCAGGTGCGGGGGTAGCCGGGGCATTGCCGCCACGCTTCACAGCTCCTGCGGCCTTCTGGTTGGCTTCCTCGTAGACTTCACAGAAAGCGTCATAGGTCAGCGGGATTTCCTTATCACGGACAGTCAAACGGCCACCGCCGAAGATCACTTCAGAAGTCTTGAAAGACAGCACCCGTTCATCATCGTCCGCCACGATACGGGCCACCAGATCAACCATACCGGCCACCTTGTTTGCCACCTTATCCTGAAGGTTCGGCTTGATGGAACTGATCTTATCGCCGCCCTTGCGGGTCAGGTCACGGCTTCTGTCCTCATGGCTGATCAGGATGATGTTTTCATAGTCCAGATTCACAAGCCGCTTCAGGGTGTTCAGGAACTCGCTTCTGACCATATCCCACGCACGGAAGGAATCATCAGATTCATGCTTCCAGCCCTGACGGTCACAGATGTAAACCCGGCACGATTCATAAACATCTTCCAGAAGGTCAACCACGATGGTTCGGAAATCGTTCTGTTTCTTTTCCAGTTCGGCCACGGCATCCATGAACACTTCATAGGCCAACTTGCGCTTGGTGATACGGCCTTCCACCGTAACGGTGTCACGAATGGCGATATAGGGAGCATCCACAAACTTGATGTTGCCATCCGTGTTCAACATCAGGGGATCGGGGAACTGATTGGCAAAGAAGGTTTTGCCGCTGAAGGGTGCGCCGTAAAGCCACACAACCTTCTTCTTGGTGGCGTTCAGATCACGGCGTTCATTCTTGGGAAGTAACATATAATCCCATCCTTTCTGACAATATTCTTCATACTCACACCATCCACAAAAATGGTTTGGGTTCTTGGGAAAGTCTGTGGCTTCAACCATGTGCTTCACATCGGTCAGGAAGTCCACAATCTTCATGGGGTTGTACTGAACCGGCATCAGCGTTGGTTCAGAATCTTTCAAGGCCGCTTGCAAGCGGTCACGGAATTGGGAAAGGGTTTCGGTGCTTTTCTGCCTGATCTTGGGCTTGGGAACAATCAGGAAATACATATTTCTGATCCGGTGGCCGGGATGGGTCAGTTCATACCAATACTTGTATTCGTGAAGCTGACCGGAAACGGCGTAGTTCTTGGCGTTGTTGGAATACTTGAAATCGTACAGATCAAACGCTTCAAATTCATTCAAATCTTCACCAGTGATCAGGCCATCCAGCTTCAGGCCCTTCCCCACGGGAACCAGATAATCCATAAAGCCGATGAAATCAGAGTTCCCGATTGGAAGTTCAAAGGTTCCGCCCGGTGGCAACATGGCCTTTGCCTTGGGGATCATGGCTTCCAACTTCATCATTTCATGAATGTGATCATCCGTCAGAACCGGGAAGCTGTTCTTGTAGAAGTCAAGGGCTTGTTCAACCCCTTCTTCAATGCCGGTGTGAAGGGCGGTGCCAAGGATCAGGGCGTTGTCTGCGTCCGTGTTCGGGATCGTGTCTATCCCTTCCACATATCGCAAGCGGTATTTGTATGGGCATCTATCAAAGACTTCAACCCGGCTGTGGGAAACTCGCATTGTTTCACCCCTTTTACAATAGTCTTGAAGGCTTCAAAGCCTTCCGGGTAAAGGATGAACCCAAACCCCTGTGAACCGTTGATTTGAGCCAAATTACGCTTCTGAAGCACAGATGGGGTTCCATCGGTGGCCTTCAGCTCCACTTCAAGGGCAATGCCCTTCACGGTGATCCGCATATCGGGAAGGCCGCTTTTCACATACCGGCTTCCACCCCAACGCTTTTCATAGAAGCCACAGGGCGGGGCGCTCATGCGGTCAACAGGTTCACCCAAGGGATATATCCCTTCAGCTTCCAGCCATTTCTTCAGGCGATTTTCAAAGTTTTTTTCACCGGCCATCGGCTCACCCCTCCAACATCTGAATCAGGCTGTGAATACCTCTGACTTGGGGTGAAGCCCTGAATTTTACCCGTTCCAGCGTAGAATTGGAACAGTTTATCATCAGACTTCCGCCAACAATGGAAATGTCCGGTTTGCTCATTCTTCAGTTGGTATTCAATGCCGTGGGCTTCAAACTGCTGAATGGCATAGGCGATCCGGTCGGGGTTCTTTGCAACCCGTTCTGAATGAACCTGTTTGGCATGATTTTTCAGGGCATCCCACACTTCATCCCTTGCCATCGGCCCCACCGTCCATTTCATAATGTTCAAAGGTTGCCACACTTGCCATAGCCGAAAACAGATCGGAATAATACTGAACAGCGGAATCACGGTCGATATTGTGTTTATCAGCCGCCGCAATCAGTTCATGAATGGTGCCACCAACAATGCGGGTCATTTCACTTGCCCAAGCGTCAGCTTCTTTCGGGGTCAAACCTTCCATTACTGCCCACCGCCTTTCAGGGTGATCTTCACATAACCGGCCTTGGCGGTGGTCTTGGAACACTCGGAAGCAATGTCCGGGTATTTCTTCTTCAGCTTTGCGGAATCAATGCTGGTGGCATTGGTGGGCTTCACAAGGGTAAGGTTCAGAACATCGGATTCAAACTTATCCACACCAAACTTCACCATTGCTTCATACAGCTTGGCCTTCATTTCCTTTTCCTGATCCTCAATGGCCTTCTTGTGGGCGGTCAGGGAAGCAATGGCGTTCAGGGTGGCAAGCTGGGTGTTCTTGAACTCCTGAAGGGCCGTTTCTTCATCGAAGGTGGCCGAACCACAGGCGTTCGGGTTTTCCTGACAGGAATCAGGGCAAGTGTGGAACTCCGGGCATTTGTGGCAACACCCATCGAACTTTCCACGGGGGCAAGCATTTTCACATTTGATCATTTTTCTGGTTCTCCTTTCAGATAAACATTCAACTGCTTCAGGCCGAAGGCGGAAGCGGCTTCATGGTTGTCAAAATAAATGTCGATCTGGTTTTCACCGTATTTGTCAATCACCCATTGGGCGGGGCGATCCTGAACGATGTATTCACCCAAGCCTTCCACTTCCACCACGGTTCCCAAGGGAAGCGGGGAAGCACAGGAAACACCGGCCTTCAGTTCCACACCAGCGGCACCATACACAATGCCGTTGGGCCGGTTCTTGGCCCATTCGCCGCAACACTTTTCACAGGAACAATAGGCGGTAATTCTGAAACTGCCCAACAGCACCGGTTCAGGTTCGGCGGGTTCTTCCACCAGCGGGGGTTCCACCGGCTCCAAGGTCACATCCGGAATCACGGCGGTAAGCTGATCCGGTTCAATGGGGGCATCCGGGGCCTTGCTGTTGACAGCAGAACAGCGCCCAAATACAAACCCCATTGCAAGGCCCATCAGAAGGGCCACAAGGAACATCCGCCTGAACCGCTGGTTAAGGGCTTTGCGGCGCTGTTGCCGCTTGCTCATACTTTCTGAATAGTTCATCGGTATAGTCCTTTCTCATTTCCAAAGTGGAAAGAATATCTTCTTCAACCGTTCCCGGACAGATCATCAGGTAATAGAAACAGGGCCGTTCTTGCCCAAGGCGGTGAATACGCTTTTGGGATTGCTCCCACAGTTCCGAACCTTGGGGAAGGCTGAAGTAAATGATTTTGTTGGCAAGCTGGAAGTTGCCGCCCATTGCACCGGCCTGATACTGAATGAAGGTAATGCTGTTGTGCTGGTATCGGTAAGCATCCAAGTTCTTTTCTTCACCGGAAAGAACAGACACAGGCCGATTCAGGCCCTTGGCAATCCCTTTCAGGCGTTCCATTTCTTCCGTGAAGTTATAGAACACAATCAAGCGATCTTCCGTGCTGTTCGCCAAATCCCGGAAGGCTTCATAACGGGCCGGGTTGTATAGGCCGCAAAGCTGACGGGCATAAAGGCGGCGGGTCAAGCTGGTATCGCCAATCAGTTCCCGTTCACAATGGGCATTGGAACCGTAGAAATCAGCATCCAGTTCAAATTCACCAAGGTTGGCGCTGTCAATCGCAATATAGCGATCATTCCAGAACTTCCAATAAAGGGGTGAAGGGCGGGTTTTGACCTTGATCCAGTTCCGTTTTGGAAGGCTGATCCCGGCCTGTTCGGTGGTCATGAAAACGGCCCCATGTTCGGCCAGCTTCATCTTCAGCCGGTCAACATTTTTATAGCCGGTAATCTGCTTCCGCCAAAAGCCATCGGTTTCCACCCATTCCGTTTGAATGTACTGCTTCCAGAACAGTTCCTTTGAAATCTTCCACCCCAACAGTTGGCATTGGCTCCACAGGTTTTCATACTTGCCGCCCGTGGGGGTGCCTGACAGAAGGATCACATTATCTGGTTTCAGCCCAAGAATGAACTTTGACCGTTTGGCGTTCTCGTTCTGGATCAGGGAACTTTCATCCAACATCAGCGTGAAGCCGGTCAGGGTTTTCAGCACATTCCGCCTAAAAGTCAGTTCGTAGTTGATCACGCCAATCATCAGGGTTGGAACTTCATGCTGAACCTGTTCAAAGAACCATTTGAAAGTTTTGGGGTTGGTCAGGTCGAACACACAATTCCGGGTGTAGTGGTCTTGAAAATGTTCAATCCAGTCTTGAACCTTTGAACATTGGCACACCACCAGATTGATCCGCTTATCCAGTTCCATCATTTTTTCTGAACCAACAAAGGTTTTCCCAAGGCCCATATCAAGGTAATAGGCCACCCGGTTCTTTCCCTCGGTTTCGTCAAGGGCCTGTTGTTGGTGCTGGAACAGGTTAATCATAAGGTTTCAGGCTCTTCAATCATGGAAAGGTAATTTTCCACATTCACACCACGGGAAAGAAGTTCGGCCTTCATAGCCATTCCCAAGGGGCTGTTCAGGGCGTAATCACTCACCTGTTCCGGAGAAAGGGAAGTGATATTGAACAAGGACTGTTTCACCAGCCCGGAATGACCACCGCCGAAGGGATCGAAGGGGCAACAGTCAGGGGTGGCTTCAATGTCACGAACCACCATAGTCACCACCACGCCGGGGCGGTTCTTCAGCATCTTCACCGTGTTCAACAGGTGATCAGTTCCCATTTCTGCGGGGCAGAAAGCCTGTCCACCGGCTCCAATCCACAAGGTTCCATCAAATCTGGTTTTCATTGCTTTTACTCCTTTTCTAAAAGTCAGGCCGTAAGGCCAAAGAAGGAATTGAACTGATCAGCGCCCACATAATCACGGAACTTGGTGGGGTTGATGTAGTAATTCCAGCAAGCGCCGGTTCCAGGAACAGCGTTCCCGAAGGGAAGAAGGCCACGCTGAAGGCCGATTCTGACGAACTGATCAGATTTGCCCATGCACCGGGCGGCTTCCTTCACGCTGATCTTCTTGATGGGCGGTTCAGCAACCGGGGCGGCTCCATAACCCATCAGGTAATCAAAGGAAACGCCGGTTGCATCGGCAAGGGCCTTGATACGATCGGGGCCGGGGGTGTTCTTCCCGGAAAGGTATTGGCTGATAGCGGCCTTGGAAGCCCCGGCCTGTTCAGACAGGGCGGATTGGCTCATGTTGGCCTGTTCCATAGCGTTCTTCAAACGCTCTGCAAAGGTGGTCATTGTGCGTACTCCTTTCATTTTTCAAGATTTCCGTGTGTAAACACGGCGGACAGTAAGAAATAACATCCCGGCCAATGTCGGACAGTTTTTCGGGATAGGTCAGGGGAAACATTTTTCCGCACTTCTTGCACCGAACTTGACGGGTAATCATCATTGGTTATCACTCCTGTTCTTCAAAGGCCACTTCACATTCCCCACAGAGAACATGAACTTCCTTGGTGGCCCGAATGATGGTTCCGCAACAGGGGCAAACATACTTACGGGAACTTGATCCACCGCCCTTCCGGGAACCTTTCAGCGGATTGGTACGGGGCCGAACCAGACAGAACCCGGACTTGCCAAGGGATTTCACAAAGGCTTCAGCTTGCGGGTTCAGGGTGGTTTTGTGCCATCCGTACTTTTCGCCTTTCTCCACGGTCAGCCCGTGGGCTTCAGCGGTTTCTTTGAACTTCCGGTTGTGGTAGGAACCAGAACGGGAAGTGTCCTGAACATTGTCCTGAAGGTTCTGAAGGTGAACCATTTCATGAAGCAAGGTTCCACAGGTTTCTTCAAAGGGGCGGTTCAGGTATTCGGCACACAGGTTGATTTCGTAATAACCGCCTTCTTTGGGTGCCATCTTGCCAAGCCTTCCAAGCAGTACACCAGCCATAGGCCCCACGGGTATGATCCGGGGAAACGGTGATCACAGGCTTTTCCAACTTCCCTTCAAAGAAGGCTTTGTTGAACTTTGAAAACAAGGTTTCAAGTTCATCAATGACCGGTTTCAAACTGACTTCATTCATGGCGTTTACTCCTATTGAACACTATATGTGCTCGATTTAGTTAAAAAAAAGTTCCTGAACCGAAACACCAAAGAAATTGGAAATGCGAACCTTCACTTCATCACGGGGAACCCGTTCATCACGCTCATACATGGCATAAGAAGATTTGGTGATCCCAAGTTCCTTGGAAATTTCGTCTTGGGTTCTGCTTCCACGCAGTTCCCGAAGTTTCTCGCCAACACTCATATTTGCACATCCTTTCTTCAGAATTAGAACAGCCAAAGCCTCCAACAAGCAATTTCCGGGCGGTCATATCTTTTACATGGGGATTGATACCCAATACCCGAACCCATAAACCGGGGGGGCGCTCATGTTGTCGCTGTTGCCCTGCCATCATCAGCACCGGTGGGGCGGTTCCGGTGGACGGGCCATCAGGCCCGTTTCGGCTTATTGATTCCAATAGTCAAAATCGTTCAAAATATATTCACGATTTTCGGGGGGTGTCGGGTAAATTATATCCGCTTCCTTTATTGCCAAGGAACAATTCACCAAAGTCATTGATCCCACAAGAAAGGCCCGTCTGTTTGTTTTCTTTCCAAACTTCCATATCTCACATACTCCTTCCGGGGTGATAATCCGTAATATCATCAACTTCTTTATCAGTAAGTTTCCAATCCCACGGGTTACAGTCGGTGTGATTGATGATGTAATCGAAAGTCCGGGAAGTCTTGACCTTCATCGGATTGACCTTGTACCCGTTGCACCGAAGATCATGAATGAAGTCAGCCTTTGTCCGGTATTCCTGATTGGTGATGAAAACAGTTCGGGTTCCATCTTTGACTATTGCGCTGAACTTCTTCATTTTATGTTCCCCTTTCGATGTGCACCCTTTGTGCTCGTCTGATTATCATTATACACGATATGTGCTCAAAGTCAAGCACAACCGAACACAAAATGTGCACAAAGAAATGTGTTACTAATTGTGCACATCGACGGATTGACTTTGTGCACATAATGTGTATAATGAAGTATAGAAAGACTTCTGAAAGGGGGTGCACTTATGCCGAAGTTTTCTGATCGGTTCAAACAATTACGAACCGAACGCCGCCTATCTCAACAGAACTTAGCGGATCAGCTTGGGTTTTCCAAAAGTAGTGTAAATATGTATGAACGGGGCGAACGGGAACCGGGCCTTGAATCTATGGAAACCATAGCAGATTATTTTAATGTTGATTTGGATTACCTCATGGGTAGATCAGATATTCCGAACCGGAATGAATGGTTGAAAAGCATCAATAAATCTGTGGTGGTCGAACCGTCACAACCACAGGTGAAGTTTGATAATATCATCCCAATTTCTACAAAGCGTTTTCGTCTGCTCGGTGATATTGCTTGTGGGAAACCCATTATGGCGAATGAAGAAAAGGAACTGTATGTGGAAGCTGGGGCCAACATTGACGCTGATTTTTGCTTACGGGCCAAAGGCGATTCTATGATTGGGGCCAGAATCCATGATGGTGATATTGTGTTCATCAGAAAACAGGAAATGGTGGACAACGGCGAAATTGCCGCTGTGATCATTGAAGATCAAGCTACTTTGAAACGGGTGAACTATTATCCTGAAAAGGATTTGCTGATCTTGAAGGCCGAAAACTCCCAATATGAAGATTTGGTATATACCGGGGAACAGTTGAACCACATCATCATTCTTGGAAAGGCCGTAGCCTTTCAAAGCGATATTATATAGAAGGTGATCCGGTGAAGAAGTTCTTGAAAGGCGTGGTTGGGTTCTTTCTTGGAACAGCAATGTTTGTTTATACTGCGTGCATCTTCATGGAACCCGATCTTCTTCCGGTGTTCGTCCTTATGGACGCTATATGTGCTTTAATTCTATTTCTGATTTTCCGAAAGCGAAAACCAAAACCGGCCAAGCAGAAGGCCCCGCCTAAAACAGAACCCACCGTTCAGGTTCATTCCAATCTGAACCCGGAACGGGCTACTAAATCCATGCCGGGGGCCTACACCGTAGCAGAAGCCAAAAATCATGTGCGGATTGTTCAAGACTGTTTGAACATCTTTGAAAAGACAAAGAACCTTGAAACATTCTTTTCCCGCTATGAATACGGTATGCAAATAGCCCTGACGCTGGATCAAGCGGCCAAGGCCGGGGTCATTCCTTACACATCCGATCTTCCAGCTTCTTTCTTCAAGGCGGCGGATAGCCAAAAGGAACGGGTTCTGACAGATTCATATTGGGATCAGAAAGCCAAGATTGATGGGCTGAAAACCGCCAAGGCCAAAGCCACCCATTGGAACCGGTATTTGAACACCCTGAAGGAATACGAAGATCAATATTCCATGAACCCTGATTCTGAATATCCTGAAGTTCTGGAACAGGTCAAAGGTGAACTTGACAAACTTGATCTGTCCACATCTGTTCCGCCGCCTGAAGCCTAAAAACACAGGTAAATCAAGGCTTTGGAACAGATGGTACAGATAAAACGCCGGTTCCCTATATACTCTTTTTCTTTTATATTTTTTTCTCTATTCTTTGAAGTAATATAGCATCTGTACCATCTGTTCCGTTCCTCAAAACCTCCACAGTTCAAGGCTTTTGATGGAACAGATACGGAACAGATACAAAAAAAAAATGACCGCCCCCGGTCTTGCACACCGGAAGCGGTCAGGCGAAACAAACCCTTTTGAAGTTAATGTTTCAAACGCCTTTGAACATTATATCACATGGGGTTTAGCTTTGCCATACCCAATTTTGAAAGTTCAGGTGATATAATGCGAAATCCAAACGGGTATGGAACGGTTGCAAAGCTATCAGGCCAACGCCGCCGCCCATACATTGTGAAGAAAACCATAGGTTGGAATGACAAAGGCCACCCCATCTATGACATTATCGGCTATGCTGAAACCCGTGAAGCCGGGAACATCATGCTTGCTGAATACAACCGTGATCCTTGGGATGTTGACCGGGCCAAGATCACCCTTCAACAGCTTTTTGATCTCTGGAAAGAAAAGAAGGCCCCGAAGCTGGGGGAATCCAACCGTTCTTCCCTCTGTTCAGCGTTCAAGCATTGTTCAGCGTATGTGAACAAACCTTACAAGCAACTGCGATCCTACCAAATGCAAGAAACCATTGATGGTTGTGGGAAAGGGTATAGCACCCAAGCGGCCATCAAGAACCTGTGGGGCCACCTTGACCGGTTCGCCCTTGAAATGGATATAATAAACCGGTGCTTCTCCGAACTTCTGACTTCTGATCCAATACCGCCCACCAGCCGCCTTCCGTTCACCAACGATGAAATCAAAACGGTGTGGGAACATCAGTCTGATCCTTGGGTTGATACTGTTTTGATCTTGCTATATTCCGGGTGGCGTATCTCTGAATTTTTGAACCTGAAACCTGAAGATATAGACTTGAAGGAAGGCACGATGAAAGGCGGCACCAAAACGAAGGCCGGTAAGAACCGCATTGTTCCCATCCATCCAAAGATCAGGCCATTGATTGAACGGCGGCTTGCCGAAGGTGGCCCCCGGCTGATCAGCTACAACGGGAAAGTTTGCAACCAAACCCAATACCGGATATTTTGGGCGGATATTATGAAGGCCCTGAAGCTGAACCATACCTCGCACGAATGCCGCCACACCTTTGAAACCAAATTGGATAGCGCCGGGGCCAACCGGAAATGTATTGATTTGCTCATGGGTCATGTGTCCAAGGACACGGGAAACCGGGTCTATAATCATAAGACTTTGGACGAACTGAAGGCCACCGTGGAACTGATTCCATAGGGTTCAAACCGGTGAACATTTTAGGCCGCTGAACGCTGAACTATGCACACATTAGTAACAAGAAAACCCCGAACCCATGAAAAATCAAGGGTTCGGGGTTCGTCTGTTTTTATTATACCATAGCGGCGCTTAAAATCCAACCCTGTCGCCAACTTTACTGCCGCAGTCGGAATCGATCCGTTCCTTTCGCCGTGCCGGCGGGAAAATCCGCGTGCAGCCGACTTTAAAGCAGCCCGGCAGACAAAAAGCAGCCC
>OIXR01000324.1_pt1 | contig 47549 bp, 57 predicted proteins | sample 1587831 | NCBI WGS metagenome assembly OIXR01 (sample SAMN03283263) | human gut metagenome | biome: human-associated habitat; material: feces | host: Homo sapiens | place: USA | collected 2013
ATTGGATTTCTAATAAAAAGAAAATTGCAGAAACAATAGAACAAAATGCCAAGTGCTTAGAAGAAATAAAAAAGACAAATGAAAATACAGCAGTATCTTTAGAGTTATTAAAACAACAAATGGAGAAAACAGACAGTAAAATAGAAATATTAACAGAAAGGATTGGAAGAAATGAAAAATAAAACATATGATATTTTAAAATATATAGCACAAATTGTATTGCCAGCTTTAGCAACACTATATTTAGCATTAGCAGGGATATGGGATTTACCATATGGAGAAGCAATATCTGGAACAGTAATGGCTATAGATACATTTTTAGGGGCAATTTTAATGATTTCTAGTGTAAAATACAACAAGAGGAAAGAATAATTCGACTAATTTATGTGTTTATACCCAAAAGTATTGAAAAAGCAAAATATATAAACTATAATATTAAACATAAATGAAAGGAAAAATAATGGAAGAAGACTACATAAATATAGGAAAAATTGATATAAAAAAGTTTAAAAAAATATCTGAAGAAATACTTACAGATGAAGTAATTCTTACATCAGAACGTTTTAAACATATAATAGAAAGACATAAAGATGATTTTGAACTTTATTTTAAAAATATTAAAGATGTACTAGAGAAACCAGATATAATATTAGAGGACTTAAAAAATGAAAATACAGCAATGATGATTAAACATATAGAGGAAACAAATTTAAATATAATAATAAAATTAGTAATAGAACAAGATGAGGTACATACCAAAAATTCTATTATGACTTTTTACAGGGTAAGAGATAAAAATGTTAGAAGATTAAAAGAAAAAAACAAAATTATTTACAAAAAGGAATAAAAGTTGTATAATATATATACAATAGTAATATAGGAATTGAAGTGGAGATAAGTGCTACCACGCACCTTATAGGTCAAAAGAAATGCAGGAAGGGGCACACCTGCCAATAACCTATATTTAGTAGAAGCTCTTATGTAAATAAGAGTTTCTTCCTTTTTATAAGATAAAAAAAAGAGTATCGTAAGATATTCTTTTTTGTTTTAGGTAAGGATGTTAATATAAGGAGGAATAAGCATGAACTTACAAGAATTTGGAAGCTGGGGACTAACACAAGGAAGTGTGGCTAATCCAGAGCCTAACAATAAATACAAAGGGCAATGTGTAAGCCTAATACAGCAATATTTATTTAAAGTATTTAATAAACCTTTTAAGGCTTATGGTAATGCAAAAGATTGGGCAACAAAATATCCTAAAGAATATTTTAATAAATTAGCTAATAATAATAAAGTACAACCTGGGGATGTATTAGTATATGGATCTAATTATGGTGGAGGATATGGGCATATAGGACTAATAGATATAAATGGAAAATATTACGACCAAAACGGAATAAAAAAACTAGCAATAGGATACAGAGATACACCTTTTAGTGGATATGTTTGTATATTAAGACCTAAAAATCAAAATGCTTTAGGGTTAAATTCTGGCTATAATGTAGGACGAACCTATACATTAACTACTAATGTAAAAGTAAGAGATGGGGCTGGAACAAATGCAAGACGTAAAAAGAAAAGCGAATTAACTGCAGATGGACAAAAAAATGCATTAGACCAAGAAAATGCGACATTAAAAGAGGGGACAGAGGTTACAGTGCAAGAAGTTAAAAATCTGAATGGAGATATTTGGGTTAGAATACCTTCTGGTTGGATTGCAGGAAAGTACCAAGGTAATGTATACCTTAAATAATTTAATACAAATAAATAAGAAACAGTAGGCTAATTTCTACTGTTTCTTATATTTGTCTATAATTGGTTTGTAGTATTTTTCTTCTGCTTCTTTTCTAGCTTTTGCTGCATCGGATAGTTCTTTATAAGAACCTAGGTATATTTTTTTACCTTTTAAGAAGATAAAAGTTTTATATCTTTTTGCTTGCTTATCCCAATAAACACCATTTATTCCAGAATTATTGTTTTTTCTTAAACGTTTAGGAGAGATTAAAGGCAAAGAAGTACCTTCTACTAAAAAATTATTTTTTCTATATTTATTTTTTGCTTCTATAAATTTCGTATTTTTCATTTTTTTATAGGAATTTTCTCTATTTAAACACCCGCAAGATTTCGTATGCCCAGTTTTTAGATAAGTAGTAGTAGCAAATACAATATTACCACAATCACATTTGCATTTCCATTGTATTTGCCCGTTAGAGTTTCTTTTACCTAATCCTAGCACTGTTAATCTATTAAATTTTTTACCAGTTAAATCTTTAAAAGCTCCCATAGTTTACTCTTCCCAAATGTCATATGTTATATTTCCAGTGTTTTCGTCATATTTTTCTTCATAAAAGACTACTTCATGTTCATCTTTTTCATCTCCATAAACGTGTTTTCTTTTTAAAGATTCAGAAAAAGCAACAGATTCATCTGTTTGCCCATAATATGTTGTTTCGCTTTCCATATTGTTTCTAATGCTTTCACAATAATTCTCAAATTCTTCTATAGTTAAGTTTTCTTCTATTTTTTTCATTTTAATCAATCCTTCCTTTTTTATCTTCTTATAAATTCAAATACATCTTTTGCTGTTCTATTATATAATTCAGTATTTTCGTTTTCGTTTACAAATTTTAATCCTTCTATCATATCTGTAAATTCTTTTACTGTTTCTTTAGTTTCTATATTTCTAGCAACCCATGTTAATTTCTTTTCTCCATTTTCTATTGTATAATAAATTTCCTTTGCCATATTAATCATTTCCTTTCTCTATCTCTTTCATTAATATTATTATATAGTATCGTACGATACTTGTCAATACTTTTTTGTTATTTTTTTAAATATTCGTCTCCATATTTTCTAATCCAATCTGCAATGCTTGTAAAATTCTTATCTTCTTTAATAGCTTTTTTTAGTTTTTGGCAGTATTCCTTATCTAAATCTGCACCAAATTTTTCATATTTATTTTTATACCAATTATTTTTATTTTCAATATTTCTTCCCATATAAAAATCCTCCTTGCTTTTTTACATTATATAATATATAATTATATATGCAAGAGAGGATTGCTCCTCTCTTGGCTAGATTAAAGATTGTTTAGCATTTCGAACATTGCCTTAACTTCTTTTTTTCTAGTTTTTTGTGCTTTTCTTTGTGCCATAAAGGAAAGCACTTTTTTTACTAAGTTTTTCATATTATCACCACCTCTCTGCTTAAGTTGTATATATTATACAGTATCGTACGATACTTGTCAACACTTTTTGAATATTTTTTTAATTTTTTGAAAAAATATTAGTATGGAAAATTATTTTAAGAAAAATGAAAAAGAGTTTATAAAGTATATAAAGAAGAATCCATTTTGTACTAGAAAGGAATGGGACAATTATGCAAAGAATAATGGATTATATAGTGCAAATACATTAAGATCACATTTAATTACAGAAGAAACAGAAGATCTAATTAATAAAACTAATACAGATAGTTTTAACTTTATAAAGGAAATGTATATTATAATGCCAAGCAAGCCAATACACTTATTAAAAAGAATTAGTAATTACAATAAGAGGGCACAACAGCATGAGCGAAATTGAAGAATTAAGACAACAGCTTCATGAAGCTATAGAAGAGTACAGACTTAATTCAGAAGAAGTATATATGATAAGTGTAAAAATGGATAGCTTACTTAACAAAAGGGGATATACTGCTAATAATACAATGTATAATGCGTATTTGGATAGTATGTTTGAATTAAGGAAAATATCTAAAATTTTTAATGAATTTCCTTCTGTTGATGAGTGGAACAAATATGCAAAAGAAAAGTATTTATTAAATTCCGAGAGCTTAAAATATATAAGTGGTTTAAATTGGCACAAATTAAAAGATAAGATAAAAAAGGAAATGAAAATAAAAAAATAATTTTTTTGCACAGTGTTTACAAGGCATTGTGCTTTTTTTGTCGAAAATGGATTTGCAATAGTATTTTTCACTATTTATAATATAAGAAAAAAGAGATAGCCCGTCGTCAAACAAAAACTATCTCTTCAAAATTTAACACACTAAAAAAGTATGTAATATTAGTATATCCTTTTTGAGTGTGAATTTCAAGAGGAGGAATACTATGAACGAAGGAATATTAAAAGAAATAAGCAATTTAACAGAAAAAGATTATCAAGTAATAAAAATAATGTTTTGTAAAAGCATAGAAGAAGGTTTTGATAATCAAGAATCCATAAATAATTTATGTGAATTTTATAAAATAAAAAAAGTATGCAATAAAGTATGCAGTAGGAGAAAATTTTAATATATATGTGAAATATTTAAAAAAGTTAATTACTTAGAATAATTAATGTAGAGAGCTAAAAGGTTAACACAGGAAATTAAGAAATATAAGTTTTTTGGTCTGGCTCACCATTTCGATAAAATCTACAAAGTTGAATTATCAACCTTGTAGATTTTTTTGCTTTTTAATAATAAAATGTTACTTTCTTAAAATAGAAGTCAATATATAAGTGTAAGATATCTTAAAATAAGAAAGGATTTAGATCTAAATTGAACGGAAAAATAAAAGATTATATAGAAAACAATGAACTTAAACTAGAAAAAATAATAAATGATTATTCAAACTATGCAATTACTATAATAAACAATATGGTAAAAGATAATTTAAATAAAGAAGATAAAGAAGAAATACTTTCAGAGACTTTTTTTGTAATTTGGAAAAATAAAAACAAATTAGACATTAATAAAAATTTAAGTTCATACATTGCGGGTGTAACAAGAAATTTAGTAAAAGAATATTTGAGAAAAATAAGAATTAACTATAATATTTGTGATTACGAGAATATTTTATATAGTTATGATAATATAGAAATTCTAGACACAAATATTGAAGAAATTAAGAAAATAGAAAATAAGTTGGACAAAATGAAAGAAATAGATAAAAAAATATTTTTAGAATTTTACTATTCGGGTAAAACGATTAAGGATATAGCTAAAGAACAAAATATTACTACATTTAGCGTAAAACAGAGACTATATAGAATTAGAAATAAAATAAAGAAAGAAGGAAAATAATATGAATGATAATATTTTAAAAAGAGTAAAAACAAAAATAGCTATATCCAATATGCAAGAGGAGGATAGAGTTATGAAAAAAAGTAAATCAAATATTGCAAGAAAAATAGGAATTGCGGCATGCATAGCAATGTCTGTAACAGGAGTAGCTTTTGCAACAACAAAAATAATTAAAAAATTTGGAGAAAATAGTAGTGACGGAGTTCAAATTGCTGTCGATAACGAATATTATAAAGAGATAAATACAGAATATAAAGAGTCAGACGGAATTAGTGTAAGTATAGAATCTTTTTTAATAGATGATAATAATTTTAATATGAATTTTAAAATAAAAACCAATAATGAAAATATAAAATTAAATGAGGGAAGCATAGATATTTATGATTTAAAAGTAGTAAATGAAAAAAATGAAACAGTTTTTGTAACAAGAGAATTAGAAACTAAAGAAAAGCAAGAAATGTATAAAACAGAGGAAGAAGCTAGAAAAAACTATGATGGATATGAAGGAGCATATAGCGCAAATCATACACAAATAAATGATAATGAGATTATATATCATTTAACAGCAACAGGAAATAATGAGGAATTTCCTGTATCAAAAAAATTAAAAGTAAAATTTAGTAAAATAAGAAAGATATATTGGAAAAATGGAAAAGAAAAAAATATGATGTATATTGGTGACTGGAATTATGAACTAGATGTACCAAGTGAAATGGCGAAATCTAATATTAAACAGTATAAATTAGTTTCTATTAGTGATAAAAATTATAAACTAGAAAGTGCCAAAGTTTCTAATACAGCTTTTAAAATATATTTAAGTAATTGCAAAGGAATTGCTTGGAATGATAAAGAATGTGTTGAAACTTCAGATGGAAAGAAATTTTATCCTGCTCATAGGTCAGATGGGGATGGGCTAATAAGCTTTAATGAAGCAGGAGAAGTAACCTATTATAATACATTTAATTTAACCAATTATGATGCAACAGATAAATTAAAAGTTCATTTGTTTAAAGAAAATGGAGAAGAAGTTATTGTAGAACTAGAACAAATCAAATAGAAATAAAAAACATTTACTAGAAATAGTAGATGTTTTTTGCGTTATAAGAAAAATAATACCGGGATTTTAAGGACCGTCCCTAAATCCCGATTTATCGCAATTTGATTTTTGACTTTAAATATGTTATCATTACTGTTTGCATATTAAAAATAATAAATAGGGAGGCAAAATGAAAAAATTAAAAGGTAAAAAAATTTTTAAGAACTTATTTATGATAGCATGTATAATTATTTCTGTAAGTTTATGCTCGATGATGTTTGGTTCTAATAATTCTTTGACATGGGTAGGAATAATTGTTGGAATCATGCTATATTGGAATTTAGACATAGGAATTAACAAAAAAGAAGCGCCAATAGTAATATTAGCATTATTTATTTTTACAGGAATAGCAAATAGAATAGCAGAAATAAATCCAATTTTAGGAATTTTTGTGAATTTAATTTCAATATTTCTTATTATGTATATTCCATCTGAAAAGCCAGAATATAAAGCATACATACCATTTATATTAATATATATTTTTGACCAATCTAATATTGCTGTTGGTGAAGATTTTTATACTAGAATGGTAAGTTTAATAGTAGGTGGAATAATAACTGGAGTTGTGTATTATTTTAGGCATAAAAATTTAGAAGAAGGAATACACATAAGCAAAATTATGAAAGATATAGATATAACATCACCTAGATTTATAATATCTATTAGAATGGCTATAGGTGTAAGTATTGCAATACTTATAGGAACATTGCTAGGTTTGCAAAGAACTATGTGGATTTCGATGTCGGTAATGTCTTTAACACAATTAGAATTTGAAACAACAAAAGAAAGATTTAAACATAGAATTGTATATACATTAATTGGGGCAGTAGCATTTGTACTATTATTCCAAGTATTAATACCAGAAAAATATAATGGATTGGCAAGTATAATCCTAAGCTATATATATACTTTTATAAAAGACTATAAACATCAAATTATATTTATAACAGTAAATGCATTAAGTGCTTCTATGTTAATATTTGATCCAACAGAAGCAATAGGAACAAGAATATTATTAATAATATCTGGATGTATGTTAGCAATGGTTATAAACAAAATAGATTTAAAAAAGCCAATGATTGCAATAAAAGAGCGTTTGGCAAAACCAGATATTGCATAATATATAAAAATTAACTCTTGAGGATATAGGAAAAATATGGTATAATAAAAAACAGATTGACCATATAAGGAGTAATTATGGATATAGATGAAAAAAAGGCTGCAGTACAAGCAATTCTATTTGCAGCAGGTAGAGAAGTTAAGTTAAACGAAATAATGTCTAGTTTAGAGCTAGGGGAAGAAGAAGCGATTGCTATTTTAAATAGTATGGCTTCTGATTTTGATGAGAAAAAATCTGGAATAAAATTAATAAGAATGGAAGATTCGTACCAATTAGTAACAAAAACAGACTACCATAAATATGTATATCCAATAATCGACAAAAGAAATAAACCTAATTTATCTAATGCAGCATTGGAAACATTAGCAATTATTGCATATAATCCAAAAATTACAAGAGCACAAATAGAGGAAATTAGAGGAGTAAACTCTGATGGTGCAATATATAAATTACTAGAATATGAACTAATAGAAAATGCTGGCAAGCTTAATGCGCCAGGAAAACCAGTTACATATAAAACTACAAACGAATTTTTAAAAAAGTTTGGGTATAATAGTTTAGAAGATTTACCAGAACTTCCAAAATATAAGTTGGATGAAAACGAACAAATTGTATTAGATGAGTTTGAAGATCCAGCAGAGGCTCCAATGCCCGCTGAGGGTGTAGAAGAGAATTTATAAGGATAAAATAAAAAATAAATTGGAGGTTAATTATGGGAGATAATAAAAATTTTGTAAAAGATATAACAAATATAGAAGAGGACTTTGCACAATGGTATACAGATATTGTGCTAAAAGCAGAACTTGCTGATTATACAGATGTAAAAGGATTTATATCAATACGTCCTTATGGTTATGGAATATGGGAAAATATTCAAAAATATGCAGATAAAAAATTTAAAGATGCAGGAGTTAAAAATCTTTCAATGCCAGTTTTAATTCCAGAAAGTTTATTAAATAAGGAAAAAGACCATGTAGAAGGTTTTGCACCAGAAGTAGCATGGGTAACACATGGTGGAGGAAGTAAACTAGAAGAAAGATTATGTGTAAGACCAACATCTGAAACAATATTCTGTAACATGTATGCTAAATGGTTAAATTCATGGAGAGATTTACCTTTTTTATATAATCAATGGTGTAATGTATTAAGATGGGAAAAAGAAACAAGACCATTTTTACGTTCTAGAGAATTTTTATGGCAAGAAGGTCATACAATTCACGAAACTGCAGAAGAAGCAAAAGGATTTACATTAAAAATGTTAGATGTTTATGAAGAAGTTTTAGAAGACTTATTAGCTCTTCCAGTTTTAAAAGGACAAAAAACAGAAACAGAAAAATTTGCAGGAGCAGAAGCAACATATACTGTAGAAACACTAATGCATGATGGTAGAGCATTACAAGGTGGAACATCACATTACTTTGGTCAGAACTTTGCTAAACCATTCGAAGTAAAATTCCAAAACAGAGAAGGAAAAGAAGAATATGCATACCAAACATCTTGGGGAATAAGTACAAGGTTAATTGGCGCAATAATTATGGCACATGGAGATAACAGAGGATTAAAATTGCCACCAAAGGTTGCTCCAATCCAAGTGGTTGTAGTTCCAGTAGCTCAACAAAAAGAAGGAGTTGTAGAAAAAGCAACAGAACTTACTAATAGCTTAAAAAACGAATTTAGAACAGAAATAGATATAAGAGATAATTATACACCTGGTTATAAATTTAATTATTGGGAAATGAAAGGCGTACCAATAAGATTAGAAATAGGACCACGCGATATAGAAAATAGCCAATGTGTTTTAGTTAGACGAGACACATTAGAAAAGGAAATTGTAAGCTTAGATAATGTAAACGCAAGAATTACAGAATTATTAGAAGAAATACAAAAAAATATGTTTAATATGGCAAAAGAAAATACAGAAAGAAAAACAACAATTGCTAAAACTTTAGAAGAATTTGAAAACAATATAAATACAAACCAAGGATATGTAAAAACAATGTGGTGTGGAAGTGCAGAATGTGAAGAAAAAATACATAACTTAACAGGTGCAAAATCAAGATGTATTCCATTTGAGCAAGAACATATTTCAGATACTTGTGTATGTTGTGGAAAGCCAGCAAGTAAAATGGTTGTATGGGGAAGACAATATTAATATGAGATAATAAAAAAGCTGTATCTTACTTAAGAGTAAAGGTACAGCTTTTTACGTTTAAAAGTTATTGTGTGCCTTAGACTTTCGAGTAAGTAAAAAAATTAAGGCACACTTCTTTAGTTAATATTAAATTTAGTAAATTAATGCAATTGACTTAGATAACTTTAAAACTCTCTGTCATAATTATCTTCTTTAGAAGGTGCATTATTTATTTTAGAATTTTCTAAAACATCTTTAGCAGCTTTAGAATAATCTTTATCTTCAGTATTTTGTATATAATTATTAAGACCATCTTTTAAATTAGTTACACATTTATTCATTTTTAGCCAATATGATGTTTTTTCTTTCCTTTCATCACTAACTCTAGAAGACTTACGTAAGTCGCTATAGTTTAAATAAACATCTTTTGCAAAATCTTTTGGTAATTTAACTTCTATAGATTTAGAATTTACACCGCCAGAAAAGTCATGTGATAATTTAGAATAATTTAACCTTAATGTAACATCACCAGCTCCACCTGAAATACTAACCTCATTATAAGATTCTAAGAAATAGCCATCGAAAGAATCTTTAATATCTGGATTGTTTTCGAAATATGTATTTTCAGCTACTTGCTCTATCAAATTATCTGTATTATTAAAAAGTTCTGTTTTATCATAATTATCTAGAGAATACTCAGTAGATGCAAGGTTTGCATTATGCATATTATAACCTGCAACACCACCAAGTAGAACAGCAGCAGAAAGCATACCAGTAGCAATTAGTTTGTTACAAATATGTTTTGCATTTCTTCTTCGTGAAGAACTATAATTGCGTTTTTTATTATGGCTAGGTCTTCGTACAGGGCGATGTCTATTGTGATTATTCTCTTGTGCAGTGCGACGTCTATTGTGATTATTAGGCTCTTTTCTATTCCTATTAGGAGACTTTGGTTGTCGAGAAAGCATTTTTAAATATTCTAAATCTAATTCATTTGTAGCTTCTTTTGAATATTGGTTTTTAACAGAATTAAAATTAATAATATTATTATCTTTTGAAGCCATAAAATTCATTCCTTTCTTTTGTATCGTATCAAATTTAATGTCATTTTACTACTAAAAAGTTTATTAGTCAATTTTTATTATAATATATTAAGCAGAATAATTTTGCAAATAATGTTTACAATAAAAATTGCATATGATATAATTTTTTAGGTAAAGAGGTGAAGTAATTGAACCAAATATTAGCAGTAGAAAATGACCAAAAAAATAAGAAAAAAAAGAAAAATACTACAGCAGATATAAAAAAGGTAATAACAGTTTTTTGTGTAATAACAATATTATTTGGAATTGCAATAACTGGGCAAGGAGTATATGCTATTGTAAACAACTTTAAAACAGATACAAAAACCGAAATTCCAGAGCAAAATATAGCAATAAATAGTGATACAAACACAGGAAAAGTTATAATTTCGGGTACAGTTCCAAATGGTATTCAAAAAATAATATATAAATGGAACGAAGAAGAAGAACAAGAGATTTCTAAAAATGGTGAAACACAAATAAACGAAGAAATAGAATTACCAGTTGGTAATAATAAATTAAGTGTAACTATAGTAGATATGAAGAATAGCTTTACACCATATACAAAAGAATTTACAGCAGATTTAGACTTACCACAATTAGCTTTAAGCCTAAACGAAGACGGATCAAAAATAAAAATAGTTGCAAAAGATATGGCAGAACTATCTTATGTAACTTACCAATGGGATGACAGCGATATTCAAACTATATATCCAGAAGAAAATTCAAAAGCTCAATTAGAAACAGAAATAGATGCAATGTCTGGAAAACATAAATTAACTGTAATTGCAGTAAATACAAATAATAAGACAACAACAAAAACACAAGAAGTAGACGGAGTAGACCAATCTGCAAAACCAGCAGTTAGTGCTTCAATAGACTCAGCAGACAGGTCAAAAATACTATTCTCTGCAACAGACGAAAATGGACTAAAGAATTTATCATTTACAATAAATGGACAAAGATATGAATTGCCAGCAAGCGAAAATCAAAAAGAATTACAATATACTTTCCAAGTAAAAGAAGGACATTATTCTATAAGTGTTGAAGCAGAAAATATATATGGACAAAAAGAAGCTCAGAATTTTATTTATGATTACTAAAATATAATATAAAGCATTAAAAGACAGGTTTTGCCTGTCTTTTAATACACAGAAGGAGAAAAATGGAAAACGAAATAATAAAAATAATATTTTACTTTTTTTTATATTCATTATTAGGTTGGGCAATGGAGTCAACCTATCTTTCAATAGGTCAAAGAAGATTAGTAAATACAGGATTTTTACATGGACCATTTTGCCCAATTTATGGTTTTGGAGCAGTGGTTTTATATGTACTTTTAATTAAGTTACAAGGAAATCCAATTGCAATATTTTGTGTAGGATTTTTTGTTTTATCTGTTTGGGAATATTTTGTAGGTTTTTTATTAGAAAAAATATTTAAAACAAAATATTGGGATTATTCAAATAATAAATTTAATATAAATGGAAGAGTATGTTTGTTAAATTCTATGTACTGGGGGTTTTTAAGTATATTTTTTATAGAAATATGGAACCCTCTAGTAGAAACACAGATAGCTAAAATACCTATAAATATAATTTTTTATATAGACATTATTTTAATAATATATATATTAATAGACTTTATTACAAGTGCAGTAAAAGCTTCGAACCTACAAAAGAGAATACAAAGAGTAATACAAATAGGAGAAACCTTAAAAGAAAGATTAGAAGAACTTAAAAAGATTTCTTCAGAAAAACAAAAAGTTGCTTTACAAAAAGTGATAGATGATTTAAAATTAAATCAAAAAATGATGAAAGATAAAATAGATAAACAAGTTCTAAAATTAAATAAAGCATTTCCATCTATTCAATCTGAACACATAAAAGAATACGTAAAACTAAAAGTAAAAGAAATAAAAAATAAGAAAAAGGAGTAAATTATGATACAAGAGATATATATAATTGATGATGATAAATACTCATTACAAGATTTAAAACAACTATTTGTAGATAATGATGAATATAAATTTGTAAATGTTTCTACAGAAGAAATTAACAAAGCTTTAATGAATATTCCATCATTAATTATAATAAATGAAGATAATGTAGACAGAGATGTAGAAGAATTATGTGCTACAATAAGAAAGAATGAAGATAATAGTATAACTCCAATAATAGTTATTTCTTCTAATGCAGATAAAGAGCATAGATTAAATGTTTTAAAAAAGGCAGTAGAATATTATATAAGAAAGCCTGTTGACCAAGATTATTTGTATTATACAATTAAAAATTTAATGAGGTTAATGTATACAAATAGACGTGTTAGTCCATTAACTGGGTTACCAGGAAATGTACAAATACATGCGGAATTAAAAAAGAGATTGTTTAATAAAGAGGAATTTGGTGTATTATATTTAGACTTAGATAATTTTAAAGCATACAATGATGTTTATGGTTTTATTAAAGGTGATGAAATAATAAAATTTACTGCAAGAACAATTGTAAGAAATGTACATAAATTACAAAATAATGATTGCTTTGTTGGTCATATTGGTGGAGATGATTTTGTAGCTGTGGTTTCTAAAACTGACTATGACGAAATTTGTAAAAATATTATTAATGATTTCGACACAGAAATTTTAAGTTATTTTACAGAAGAAGATAGAAAAAGAGGATATATAGAAGTTGCAAATAGAAGAGGAATTTTAGAAGATTTTCCACTTACTTCAATTTCTATTGGTGTAGTAGATGCAGGTGTAGATAGATTTGAAAACATACTAGAAATAGGCGAAGTTGGTGCACAAGTAAAACATTTAGCAAAAACAATGCTTGGTAGTAGTTATGTAATAGATAGAAGAAAGGAATAATTTTAGCTAAATTTTATAAAGAAAATTACAATTTAAATTAATATCGTTCTAATACAACCCCTTAATGAATACATTGTAACAAAAGTATTCACATGGGGGTTTTCTTTATGAAAAATCTATCAATAGAAAAACGTGCAATAGAACTTGCACATTATATTATAAATTCAAAAGATACAGTAAGGGGTGCAGCGTCTAAATTTGGAATTAGTAAGAGTACGGTGCACAAAGACTTAAGTGAAAGATTACTAAAGATAAACCCAGTATTGGCAAAGGAAGTACGAAAAATATTAGATAAAAATAAAGCAGAAAGGCACATAAGAGGAGGAATGGCAACAAAGCTTAAATATAGCCATATAAAGGAAGATAAAGCGGGATAATTGCGAAATAAAATTACGATGTACCTAAGAATTTTAGAATTTAAATTTTCTATAAAATCTTAGGTTCCTTTTTTAGTTATGATTATATTCACAAGACTTAATAAATTAACATAAAATATATTAGGTGATAGCAATGAATAAAATAAAAAAGGGAAGTGTTGTGATAAAAAAATCAGACAAAAATAAAATTATTTTTATAGTAGAAAAAATAAAAGTAGAGCAAAAAAAGAAAATAGCAATATTAAAAGGTGTATATGTACGAATAATAGAAAAGCTTCCTGTAGAAGAATTAGAGCTGGTAGACCGAAAATATGTAAATAAATATATAGAAGAAAACACAAAAATTTTAGAAAATAAAATTTATAAAAGAAGAAATTCGTATAATAACATTAAAACAGGAAAAATACTTCACCTAGATGGCGACAAAAGGTATATGGAAAAATCATATAAATATTATAAAAAATTAGGATTAAATGCTATAGTAAAATATGTTCCAGAAGAAAAACAAGAATATGTAATAAAAGACATAATATCTAAATACGAACCAGATATTTTAGTAATAACCGGACATGATGGAATGATAAAAAAAGGGAGAAACTATAATGATATATACAATTACATGAATTCTAGATTTTTCGTAAATACAGTAAAAAAAGCAAGAGAACATAGAATGGGAAATAATTTAGTTATATTTGCAGGAGCTTGTCAAAGTTTTTTTGAAGCGTTAATAGATGCTGGTGCAAATTTTGCTTCATCACCAGGAAGAGTATTAATAGACTTTGCAGATCCACTAATAGTAGCAGAAAGAATTGCCACTACCAACAGCGAATATTATATAACTATAGATGATATAGCAATTGACTTAAGAGATGGAAAAGAAGGAATTGGAGGAATAGGAGCAAGAGGAAAAAAGAGAAAGTAAATAAGAACAATAAACGATACTATTTTTTAGCTGAAATAAGAGATAACACTAGAAAAGTAATGAAAATGTAACTCAACTGTAATGCAAATGTAATAAAACGAAAACAAGTAGCAATAAGAGCCTATATATCAAGGAAAAAGACTGGTACACAGAAGGTTTGACGTTTTGACACCTTTCGACAAAACTGCTATAATTAGAGCAGTTTTAAAAAGTAGGTGATGGAATGATTTGTAGAGATGATATAACAAATCTAAAAACAGATATTGATGGAAAGATTGGTCAAAAGATTATTGTAAAAGGATCTTTAGGAAGAAGCAGAACTTTCGAGAAAGAAGCCACAATAGAAAAAGCCTATCCAAATATTTTTATAGTAAAATATGAGGAAAACGATAGAAATGTAACATATAGTTATACTGATATCTTAACTAGAACTGTAGAAGTTCAAGTATTTGATGGCCAAGAATATAGCCCATTAATACCACCAGCAGAAGATAAAAGATTAAGTAAAAAAATAGATTTATAATATTTTGCTTAAATATAGATGAAAATTCCTAGAAATAGGAATTTTTTTTTGCATTATTCATATAAATATAAAAAAGAAAAGGAGGTAAAAAATGAGTATAGAAGTTTTACAAGACAACTTATGTGTAAATAGACTTATAGAAGGGAAAAAGAAGGAAATTACATTAGAAAGTTCTATAATAGTTCCAGATATAAAGCCAGATATTGTAAAACCAATAGATTTAAGTGGAAATGTTTGTATATATAAAAAAGAAATGATAAATGGAAAGATTAAAATAGATGGTACAATAGATAGCAATATTATATATTTGGCAGATAGTGGAGATGAAACGATAAGAGGTCTTAATAGTAATATAGATTTTTCAGAATTTTTGGATGTAGAAAGCAAAGTAGAAGAAGCAGATATAGATGTTAATATAGTTTTAAAAAACATGGAATGTGATGTTTTAAATGGAAGAAAAATTAATTTGAAGGCTATCATAGAGGTAAATGTAAGATTATATTCTAACAATGGAGTGAGTATATTAAAAGAAATAAAGGGAATTAAAGGAATACAAAAACTTAATAAAATAGTACAATTAAATTCTATGGTAGGAAAAAATACTACAAATGCAAATGCTAAGGAAAATATAATATTAAATTCAGAAGAAAAAATTTTGGAAATCTTAAAAAAAGAAGTAAAAATAATAAATAAAGATTTCAAAATTAGTTATAATAAAATTGTAGCTAAATCCGAACTTAGTGTAAAAATATTGTATTTAACAGAAGAAGGAAAAATAAGTTATGTAGAAAAAGTAATTCCTATTATGGGATTTATAGATATGGAGAATATAACAGAAGAAAATATATGTGAATTAAAATATTGTATAAAAAATATTTTAATAAAACTAAATAATACAGAAGAAAATTCTATATATTTAGAAGTAGAAACAGAAATTAGTTGCTATTCATACCAAACTAAAGATATAGAACTAATACAAGATGTATTTACGCCATTTTCTAATATAGAATATAAACAAAAAACTATAAAAGCAATGGTAGGATTGCAAAATATAAGTGATAATTACGTAATGAAGGAGCAAATTACAAATTCAGAAATTAGTAACGGAAGAATTTATAATGTTAGTACAAATGCAAATATAAATAACATAAAAATACTTGGTAGCAAAGCTATTTACGAAGGAGAGGCAATTGTAAATATTTTATACGAAAGTGTAGAAACTAGACAAATAGATAAAAAAGAATTTAGATTTCCAATTAATTACGAAATAAATATATTAGAAGGAATGAAAGAAGAAAATTTAGACATTATTGTTGATGTGGAAAAGTGTGATATTCTTGCAGAAAATGAAAATGTTGGTCTTAACATAGGACTAAATATTAATACAAAAATGTTTAAAACGATAGAACTTAATATTATAGATGAACTAGAAGAAAAGGAATTAGAAGAAAAAGAAGAACATAGTATAATAATATATTTTGTTAAACCTGGAGACACATTATGGAATATTGCTAAAAGGTATAAGAGCACAGTAGAAAATATAAAACAAATTAATAATATAGAAGATGAGGATAAAATAGAAGTAAACCAACAACTATTTATACCTAGATATGTAGAAAAAGTTCAGGCTATGTAATATGGAAAAAATATATTCTAGAAAAAAGATAAATTTATCTAAAGAGTATAAGTTAGTTCTTGCAGTTCTAATAACAGCGATACTTACAGTATGTTATTTAGTAAAAACAATTGGACCTACTTTTAACCAATTATGTTTAAACGAAGCAAAATCTGTAGCAACACAAATAGTACACGAAACAATAGACGAAGTTATGGAAAAATATGGCTATAATGATCTGGTTACATTAGTAAAAGATAAAGAAGGAAAAATAGTTTCGATGCAGGCAAACATTGCAATAATAAATAAAATTATTTCACAAATTTCTCTAAAAATACAAGATAAAATAGATAATACCCCAAATAGGGATATATATATAAGGTTAGGTTCTTTTACAGGGATTAAATTATTATCGGGAAGAGGCCCAAAAGTTCCAATTAGAATATCTAGTATAGGTAATATAAACACCGAAGTTATGAGTGAGTTTACATCTACAGGAATAAACCAATCTATACATAGGATTTTTACAAATATAACTTGTAAAATAGAAGTATTAACACCATTTAATACTATAAGTAATGAAATAGAAGAAAAAATAATATTAGCAGAAAATGTTATTATAGGAAATATACCAGAAAATTATTTAGATATTGGAAAACTATTAGGTGAAAATAATTAGTTAACATATTAAATTTCAAAAAAATTTGAAAAAAACTCCACAAAAGGCGAAAAACGTGTTATAATGAGGTCGAAGTGTTATATTTTATAAAATGCCTAGTAATATATTATTGAAATATAAAAAATAAAGGAGATAATATATGGATAAATTAAATGTTAAGAACTTAATTAATATTAAAGTAATTGGAATCGGTGGAGCTGGTAACAATGCTGTTAATAGAATGATCGAAGATGGAATCGAGGGTGTAGAATTTTATGAGTTTAACACAGAAGTAAAAGTTCTCGAAAAATCAAAAACAAAAAATGTTATGCAAATCGGGAAAGAAATTACAAAAGGACTAGGTGCTGGAGGAGATGTATCCATAGGTGAAAGAGCTGCAATGGAAAGCAGGGAAGAAATCAAAAATATATTACAAGGTACAGATTTATTGTTCCTAACAGCTGGAATGGGTGGAGGAACAGGAACAGGTGCAATTCCTACAATAGCACAATTTGCAAAAGAGATGGGAATCTTAACAGTAGGTATAGTTTCTAGACCATTTTCTTTTGAAGGAAAAATACGAATGGCAAGAGCACAAAGAGGAATAGACGAATTACGTGAAAATGTAAATTCACTAATAGTTGTTTTAAACGACAACTTATTAAAAGGAAACAGTAGGCTTACACTACAAAATGCCTTTAAAGAAGTAGACTTAGTTCTAGAAAAGGGAATAAAAGGTATAACAGACCAAATTGCAACACCAGGTTTAGTAAATATAGACTTTGCAGATATTAGAACAATTATAGGCTACAAAGGAAATGCTTACATGGGTATTGGTAGAGGCAAAGGTGAACACAGAAACGAAGTTGCGGTAAAAGAAGCAATAGGAAATCCTTTAACAGAAACAATGATACAAAATGCTAAAGGAGTAATTGTAAACATAGCAGGAAGTGGAGAAATGCCTTTAGACGAGATAAATGCAATAATGACAGTAATAGGAGATAGAGTAGACAATCCAGAAGCAAATATAATTTTTGGAACAATTATAGACGATTCTTTACAAGATGAAATAATAATTACAGTTATAGCAACAGGAATCGGAATGTAACAAATATTCGGGATTAGTGGACGGTCCTTAAAATCCCGGTTTAAAACACCAAATGTTTTTACATTAAGGTGTTTTTTTTGCCTAAATATGATAATATTAACACATATGAGGTGAGCAAATGAGTTTAAAATTAATATATGGAAAATCGGGTTCTGGTAAAAGTGAATATTGCTTTAAAGAAATTGCTAAAGATATAAATAAAGAAAAGATATATTTAATTGTGCCAAACCAAATGGCATTAATGGCTGAGAAAAAGTTAATGGAAATTACAAATAATGTGAGCCTAATAAATACAGAAGTAATTACATTTAATAGAATGGCTTTTAGAGTAAGAAATGAAATAGGTGGAGCTAAAAAAACAAACTTAAGTAAAAGCGGAAAAGCAATGTTACTTTACGATATTTTGTGCAAACAAAAAGATTCGCTAAATTTTTTAGGGAAAAGTTCTGAAAATGTAGATATAATAGGAAATTCTATAACTGAATTTAAAAAACATAGAATAGATATAAATAAATTAAGGGAAGAATGTAATAATACCCAAGATATGTATTTAAAGTTAAAACTAAATGACATGATTACAATGTACAAAGAATTTGAAAGTAGTATTCAAAATAGATTTTTAGACGAAAATGATGTTTTAGATATTTTAAGTAATCAAATAGTAGAAAGTAATCAATTTAAAGATGCAATAATATACATAGACGAATTTGTAGGCTTTACAACTCAGGAATATCAAATAATAGCAAAATTACTGCAAATTGCAAAACAAGTAAATATTACAATTTGCACAGATAATTTAATGCAAAATGAAGAACTAGACAAAGATATTTTTTATGCAAGTAAAAATACAGGAATCAAGTTAATTAATATTGCCAAAGAATATGGTATAGAAATTGAAGAAGATGTAAAGCTTAAAAATTTATATAGGTTTAAAAATGAAGAACTTAAACATTTAGAAGAAAACTTTTATAAAATACCTTACAAAAAATATGAGGAAGAGCCAAAAAATATAAAAATGTTTTTAGCTAACAATCAATATAGTGAAATAGAACATATAGCAACTCAAATAGTAAAACTAGTTAGAAATGAAGAGTATAGGTATAAAGATATATCTGTTATAACTAAAAATTTAAGTATATATTCTAGTTTAATAAAAGTTATATTTAGCAATTATAATATTCCAGTGTTTATAGATGAAAAAAGAGAATTAAGTGAAAATATAATAGTTAAATTTTTAATTTCGGTTCTAGAAATATGCAATAAAAATTGGTCATATGAATCTGTATTTAATTATTTAAAAACTGGATTTGTAAACATAGAAAGAGAAGAAATATTTAAACTGGAAAATTATTGCATAAGATGGGGAATAAAAGGAAACAAGTGGTATAAAGAAGATTGGAATTATGTAGGAAAAGATGAATATACAAAAGAAGAAGTAGATAGGCTAAATGAATTAAGAAGAATGATAGTAAAGCCAATAAGAAATTTACAAGAAAAAGCAAAAAAAGATAATACATTTTTAAATTTGACTAAAATTTTATATGAGTTTTTACAAGAAATGAAATTGGAAGAAACCATAAAATTAAAAATAAATAAATTAGAAGAAAAAGGATTTATAGAACTTGCAAATGAATACGAAACTAGTTTTAAAGTTTTAATAGAATTATTTGACGAAATTGTGTTAGTATTTGGAGAAGAAAAAACAAATTTTGATAAATATATAAGCACATTAAAAATAGGATTAAAAAATACAGGGCTTGGTAAAATTCCAGCAACACAAGATGAAGTAATTGTTGGTGATGTTAGTAGATCTAGAAGCCATAAAGTTAAAGCTGTATTTATTATAGGAATAAATGATGGGGAATTTCCAAGTGTATATAAAGACGAAGGATTTTTTAACGATAAAGATAGAGAATATTTAAAAGAGCAAGGCTTTGAACTTGCCAATGGAAGCTTAGAAAATTTATACGAAGAGAATTTTAATATATACAAAGCTTTTACAGTTGCAGAAGAAAAATTGTTTTTATCTTATGCTTCATCAGATAATGAAGGACGAACACTAAGACCATCAATCTTAATAACAAAGATGAAAAAGATATATTCAAACTTGCAAGAAACAAGTGACATAATAAGCCAAGAAAAAGAAATTATTACTAAAAATAATACATTTGACAACTTAATAGAAAAGCTAAACGATTATCAAGAAGGAAAAGATGTAGAAGATATATGGTTTGATGTTTTAAATTATTATGAAAACGATGCATTATGGAAAAGCAGGCTTTTAAAAAGTTTAGATGGAATTACTTATACAAATATTCCAGAACAAATAAAGCCAGAATTTGTGAAAAAGTTATATGGAGAAACTTTGCATACAACAATTTCTAGGTTAGAAAGATATAGAAGTTGCCCATTTTCTTTTTACTTAGAATATGGATTAAAATTAAAAGAAAAGAAATCTTTAAAATTAGACCCAATAGATACAGGTTCGTTTATGCATGAGGTTATAGATACATTTTTTGAGAATGTAGCTAATAAAAAAATTTCGATACAAGAAATTGAAAATGCAGATATAGAAAAAATTGTGAAACAAATAGTAGAAGAAAAACTAAATTTAACATCTAACTACATTTTTAAAAGTATTCCAAAATTTATTATTCTTACAAATAGATTATGTAGATTGGTGACGCTTTCTATAATATATATTGTGCAAGGGCTAAAAAATACCGATTTTGAAGTAGTAGGAAACGAGATCGAGTTTAAAAATGGTAAAGAATATAGACCTATAGAAATCGTTACAAAAGATGGTAAAAAAGTAGAAATAACAGGAAAAATAGATAGAATAGATTTAGCAAAAGATGAAACGGGTAAATATATTAGGATAATAGACTATAAATCTTCTGCAAAAGATATAAATTTAAATGAAGTATTAGCAGGGTTACAATTACAGTTAATTACTTATTTAGATGCAGTATGCCAAGACAAAGATTTAATACCAGCAGGAATATTGTATTTTGGACTAGTAGAACCTAAAATAGATAAAGGAAAAAGAACTAAAGATATAACAGAAGAGGAGATAGAACAAAAACTAAGGGAACATTTTAGAATGAATGGATTAGTTTTAGCAGAAATGAATATTATAAATATGATGGATAATAAACTAAAAGACGGAGAAAAGTCAGATGTAATTCCTGTAAAAATAAAGAAAGATGGAACTATGGACAAAACTTCTAAAGTAGTTTCTAGAAAAGAATTCGAAATTTTACAAAAGTATGTAAAAAACACTTTAGCCCAAATTTCTAAAGAAATTTTAGATGGAAATATCGATATAAAACCATACTATAATGTTAAAACTAAAAGAAAACCTTGTGAATATTGTAAATACAATTCGATATGTAATTTTAAAAAAGGTTTTTATGGAAATGACTATAATTATATAGATAATATGGAAAAAGAATATATACTAGAATGTATGAAAGGAGATATTAATGAATCTAAGTAATGAAAATGTTATTCATTTTAAAGATGGCGATGTAGAATATTTACAATTTAGAGAATTACTAAAATATTCTGATAAGATACAACATGCATATTCGTTAAAACCTTTAAAATTTAGTGATGATAATGAAAAATCAGCAGAAAATTATAGAAAAATATGTAAATCATTAAAAATAGATTCTAATAAAATAATAAAATCTACGCAAAAACACACAGATATTGTACAAAATATAACAGAATTTACAGATGAAGAGTTTGAATTTGTAGATGGATTTGTAACAAACAAAATAGAAATACCATTAGTTACTAAATATGCAGATTGTACACCAATAATTTTTTATGATAAAATAAAAAACGTAATAGGAAATGTTCATTCTGGTTGGAGAGGTACATTGAAAAAGATAAGCCAAAAAGCAGTTATAATGATGAAAGAAAAATATGGGTGTAATACAGAGGACATTATAGTGTGCATAGGGCCATGTATAAAGCAATGCCATTTCGAAGTAGAAGAAGATTTTATACAAAAATTTAAAGAAGAATTTGGAAATATAGAAAAATACTATAAAAAAGGTAAGACTATAGAAAATGAACCAACAGAAAAAGTAGTAGAAAAGCAAAAATATTATTTTGATACAACAAAATTAATAATAGACTATTTAATGGAAATAGGAATAAAAAAAGAAAATATATTTGATAGCAATATCTGCAGTGTATGCAATTCGAACAAAATGCACTCATATAGAGCAGAAAAAGAATTAGCAGATAGAAATATGAATATAATAGAACTTTTGTAAGCTTTATTTGAATTTTGGAGACGTTATTAAAAGTTCAACAAATAATAATATATGAACAAAAAAGAACGTTTATAATACTCAAAATGTTTAATGTTTGGAAAGGAGAAATTATGATACCAAATAAATTAGAAAAAGGGGATACTTTAGGAATAATTGCACCATCAGATAATGTTACAGAGCAAAACTTAGAAGAATTTAATAATTCAATTTTGTTAATGGAGCAAGCTGGATATAACATAAAGATAGGCAAAAATGTTTTTTCTAATGAAACAGGTTATGGAGCAACAGCAAAGCAAAAAGCAGATGATTTAAATAGGATGTTTGCAGATAAAGATGTAAAAATGGTCTGGTGTGCTAAAGGTGGTTATAATTCCAATTCTATTTTTGAATTAATTGATTATGAACTAATAAAAAATAATCCTAAAATATTATGTGGGTATAGTGACACTACTGCTATAGCTAATATAATTTATGAAAAAACAGGTTTGGTTACATTTTCTGGACAAACATTTAAAGGACTATCTTCATGTGAAACTGAATATTGCTATAATGAAATTATAAAAAGATTTCAAAATGCAGACTTAGAACTTGGAGATAATAGTGATAAATATAATGTAATACAAAAAGGTAAAGCAGAAGGTGTTATGATTGGCGGAAATTTAAGTATATTTTCTAATTTAATAACAGGAAAATATAGTATGAACATTAAAGATAAAATTTTATTTTTAGAAGAATTTCCACTAGAATCACCACCAGAAGCAGTTAGTTCATATTTTTACAGAATGAAACAAAATGATGTGTTTAGCAAAATTAAAGGAATATGGTTTGGTGGATATGAACACGAATCTGGCATAACACTTTCTAAAATATTAAAAGATACAATAGGAGATGAATATGATTTTCCAATAATACAATCAAGCAATTTTGGACATATAGATAAAAAAACAGTTATACCAATTGGAATAAGAGTAAGAATAGATACAGAAGACGAAGTAAAAATAAGATTATTAGAAAAATGTGTAAAATAGCATAAAGAGGTGTAAAAATTGTACGATAATTGGGAAGACTTAGAAAAATCAATAATAGGTTGTAAAAAATGTAAATTATGTAACAATAGAACAAACATTGTATTTGCAGAAGGAAATAAAAATGCTAATGTAATGTTTATAGGTGAAGGACCAGGAGCAGACGAAGATAAGCAAGGAATACCGTTTGTAGGAAAAGCAGGTCAGTTAATGAATAAAGCATTTGAAGGATTGGGAATAGACAGAAAGAAAATATATATTGCAAACATAGTAAAATGCAGACCACCTAACAATAGAGTACCAGAAGAAGACGAAGCACAAGCGTGTTTAAATTATTTAAGAAATCAAGTAATACTGGTAAAACCACAAATAATAGTACTAATGGGAAGTACAGCACTTCAGAACATATTAGGAAAAGAATACAAAATAACAGCATCAAGAGGACATTGGATAGAAAAAAAAGGAATAATGTATATGCCAACATGGCACCCCGCAGCACTTTTAAGAGATGAAAACAAAAAGATAGACTTTTGGAAAGACCTAAAAAAAGTACTAGAAATGTGTGAAGAATTAAAAACAGAAATCGGGATTTAGGGACGGTCCTTAAAATCCCGATTAAAACAGTAATTAAATTTTAGCAAAAGTAAATTTATAATGGAATAAAAAATAAGTATACTGGTAAGAAAATAAAAATTGGAGGGGTATTATGGAAAAATATTTTAAAGATATGGATTATGAAAAATTAAGTGAAGATATAGCTTTTAAAGGTAAAAGAGTTACAGTAAAAATTGAAAGATATTATAATAAAAGAGATAATAAAGAAATTTATCGTGAACATATAAAATCTGGAAACGGAGCTGTTATAATGCCTTTTCTAGATGATAGCACATTAATTATGATAGAAGAAGTAAGAACTCCTATAGAAAAAAGTATATTAGCATTTCCAGCAGGTCTAATAGAAGAAGGGGAAAAGCCAGAAGAAGCAGCTATAAGAGAATTAGAAGAGGAAACTGGTTATAGAGCAGGTACAATAGAAGAAATGATATATGAATATCCAGCAGTTGGGTATTCTAACGAAAAAGTATACATATTTAAGGCAAAAAATTTAACAAAAACACAAAGACATTTAGACGCAACAGAAGATATAAAAGTACGTAAAATTTCTATAGATGAATTAAAAGAATTATACAAAAACGGAGAAATACATTCTTCGGCAGAAATAATAGCTATATTAAGTTATTTTTCGAATATATAAAATTATACAGGAGGAAAAATGAATAGTTTACTAGAAGAATCAAATAGATGCTTAAATTGTAAGGTTAAGCCATGCCAAAAAGCATGCCCTTTAGGAAATGATATACCTAGTTTTATTAAATTTGTTAAAGAAGATAATTTAAAGGAGGCTTTTAATGTTTTAACACAAACCACTGTTTTAGGTGCAATTTGTGGTAGAGTTTGTCCTCATTTTAAACAATGTAAAGGAAGTTGTGTACGAGGAATAAAGTCTGAACCTATAAGTATTGGAGAATTGGAAGCATATGTGTTTGATAACGCATTTAAAGAAAATTATGATATAAAAACAACTAATGAATTAGAAGGAAAAAAGGTTGCAATAATAGGAGGAGGACCAGCGGGTCTTACTTGTGCAGCATTTTTAAGGATGTCTGGTGCAGATGTTACTATTTACGAAAAACAACCAAAACTTGGTGGTATTACAAGATATGGAATACCAGACTTTAGATTATCTAGAGAAATAATAGATAAAAATATAGAAGAAATATTAAACTTAGGAATAAAAGCAGAATGTAATAAAGCTTTAGGAAAAGATTATAACTTAGAAGATTTAGAAAAAGAATATGATGCTATATATTTAAGTTTTGGAGCAAATGTTTCATCAAAAATGAATATACCAGGTGAAAACTTACAAGGGGTATATGGAGGAAATGAGTTACTAGAAACAAATATACACCCAAATTATGAAGGGAAAAATGTAGCAGTAAGTGGTGGGGGAAATGTAGCCATGGATACTGCAAGAACAATAAAACGATTAGGAGCAAAAAATGTATATGTAATATACAGAAGAGCAAAAGAACAAATGCCAGCAGAAGAATTAGAAATAGAAGAAGCAGAAAAAGAAGGAGTAGAATTTTTATTTAAAACAAATATTGTAAAAATATTAGGAAACGAAAAAGTAGAAAAATTAGAATGTATAAAAACAGAGTTAGTAGAAAAAGAAGGAGAAAAAAGACCTGTACCTGTAAATATAGAAAATTCTAATTATTTACTAGATATGGACTATGTAGTAATGGCTGTAGGTTCTAAGCCTGATGGAGAAATTGTTTCTAAAACAAAACTAGAAGTAACACAATATGGGAATATAAAAGTAGATGAAAATTATATGACATCTAAAAAAGGAATATTTGCAGGAGGAGATTTAATAGGAACAAAGTCAACTGTTGCATGGGCTGCACGTTCTGGAAGAAATGCTTCAGAAGCGATAAAAAAATATTTGCTAGAAGAATAAATAGCAATACAAAAATAAACATATTATAAAGAACTAAGTAAAGCAAATACTAAATATTTACTTTTTACATTTTTTGATATATAATTTGTCAAACAAAAATAATGAAGGGATGAAGTTTATGTACAATTATAAAGAGGTAGAGAAAAAATGGCAAAATAAGTGGTATACAGAAGGTACCTTTAATGCAAAAAACGATTATTCAAAAGAAAAATGGTTTGGACTAATAGAATTTCCTTATCCATCTGGTCAAGGATTACATGTTGGGCACCCAAGAAGCTATACAGCATTAGACATAATAGCTAGAAAAAGAAGAATGCAAGGGTATAATGTATTATTTCCTATTGGGTTTGATGCATTTGGTCTTCCAGCAGAAAACTATGCAATAAAAAACCATGTTCATCCTAAAATAACAACAGAAAAAAATATAAATCATTTTAAAGAGCAATTAAAATCTATTGGTTTTTCTTTTGATTGGTCAAGAGAAGTAAACACAACAGACCCTAATTACTATAAATGGACACAATGGATTTTTATACAATTATATAAAAAAGGTTTAGCATACAAAACAACTATGCCAATAAACTTTTGTACAGGCTGTAAAGTAGGACTAGCAAACGAAGAAGTTGTAAATGGAGTTTGCGAAAGATGTGGAAGTCCAGTTGTACAAAAAGAAAAAAGCCAATGGATGCTAAAAATTACAGAATATGCACAAAGATTAATAGACGATTTAGACGATGTTAATTTCTTAGAAAAAATTAAAGCACAACAAATAAATTGGATTGGAAGAAGTGAAGGTGCAGAAGTTAACTTTAAAATAAGTGGAGAAGATGATAAACTTCTAATTTATACAACTAGACCAGATACAATATTTGGAGCAACATATATGGTTGTAGCACCAGAACACGAAATTATAAAAAAATACAAAGATAAAATTACAAATCTTGAAGAAGTAGAAGAATATAAAAGAAAAGCATCATTAAAATCCGATTTCGAAAGAGCAGAGCTAAACAAAGAAAAAACAGGTGTAGAAATAAAAGGAATAAAAGCAGTAAACCCATTAACAAATGAAGAAATTCCAATTTGGATTTCAGATTATGTATTAATAACATATGGTACAGGTGCTATTATGGCTGTTCCTGCACATGATGCAAGAGATTTCGAATTTGCTAAAAAGTTTAATTTACCAATTAAACAAGTTATAGTAGAAAAAACAAACAAAGAAACATTAGAAGAAATAACAGAACCAATTACAGATGTAAATAATGGTATAGCAGTAAATTCAGAATTTTTAAATGGACTAGAATCAAAAGAAGCCATAAATAAAGCAATAGAATATATAGAAGAAAATAAGTTAGGTAAAAGAAAAGTAAATTATAAACTTCGTGATTGGGTATTTTCTAGACAACGTTATTGGGGAGAACCAATACCTATGGTATATTGCGATAAATGTGGATGGGTTCCAATTCCAGAAGAAGAATTACCTTTAAAATTACCAGATGTAGAAGATTACGAGCCAGGAGAAAATGGAGAATCTCCACTTTCAAAACAAGAAGATTGGATAAATACAACTTGCCCATGTTGCCATGGAAAAGCAAGAAGAGAAACAGACACAATGCCACAATGGGCTGGATCTTCATGGTATTACCTAAGATATATGGATCCACATAATGATAATGAATTAGCTTCAAAAGAAGCACTAGAATATTGGTCACCAGTAGACTGGTATAATGGTGGTATGGAACATACTACTTTACACTTACTATATTCAAGATTTTGGCATAAATTTTTATATGATATTGGAGTGGTACCAACTAAAGAGCCATATGCAAAACGTACATCACATGGAATGATATTAGGAAGCAATGGCGAAAAAATGTCTAAATCTAAAGGAAACGTAATAAATCCAGACGAAATAGTAGAAGAATTTGGAGCAGATGCATTTAGAGTTTATGAAATGTTTATGGGACCCTTCGACCAAACAGCTCCATGGTCTATGGAAAGCATTAGAGGATGTATGAAGTTCCTAGATAGAGTTTGGAATATGCAAGATTTCTTAGTAGAAGGAGATAAATATTCAGAAAAATTCGAAAAGATGATGAATAAAGCAATAAAGAAAATTTCTACAGATATAGAAGAAATGAAATTTAATACTTCTGTTGCTACATTTATGACAATGGTAAATGAATTTTATAAAGAAAAACAAATTAACAAAGCAGAATTTAGCACGTTTTTACAATTATTAAATCCATTTGCACCACATATGACAGAAGAATTATACAAAATAATAGGTGGAAAAGAAGATTTAGCATATAAAGATTGGCCAACATATGATGAAGCAAAAACAATAGAGGATGAAATAGAAATTCCTGTTCAAATAAAAGGAAAAGTTAAAGCGACAATTACTATAAAAAAAGATGAAGATGAAGAAATAGTAAAACAAAAAGCAAATGAAGCAGTTGCAAGCCAAATAGAAGGCAAAAAAATAATAAAAGAAATATATGTTAAAAATAAAATATATAACATAGTAATTGCTTAAAAAGAACAAATAATTTGAACTATATTAAACTAAAATATACATATCAGTTAAAAAAGAACATTACAGTTATGTTTTGTAACATAGCTGTAATGCTTTTTTAATAAGAATGTTATAGAAGTTTAATTTATATATAGTATAATATAATTATCTATAAGTGTATTAGGGAGAAAGAATATGGGGATAGAAGCAAACTTAAAAAAAGAGGGAATTCAAGTTATAGAAGAACTTGATAAGATAAAAGTTAATACAATAGCTAAAAATGTTGCTCAAAAAATTGTAGCTGCATTTCCTAATATGGAGTTTAAATTAGGTGAAATATTTATAAAACTTTCACAAATAAAAATGTATTATGCAGAAGTTCCAAAAGGTTTTTCAGAAGCTAATTATTTTTATAAAAATACATCAATATATTTTAATTGTGAAGTACCATTAGAAAAAATTGAAGACTATGCTATACACGAGTGCATTCACTATTTGCAAGAAAGAAAAGATAAAGCCGGTTTTTTAATAAGATTAGGTTTATGTGATTTAACACAATACAAAGTGCATGGTTTGGCGCTAAATGAGGCAGCAGTACAATATGCTACAGCAAGAGCTACAAAAGAGCCAAAAGATAATGTGAAATATTATGGAATTTCGTTTGATACAATTAGCCCTACTTGTTACCCTTTAATATGTAATTTGATTGTACAAATGGCATATGTAACAGGAGAAGATGTACTTTTAGATAGTGTATTTAACAGTAATAATAATTTTAAAGAAACATTTATAGAAAAAACAACAGAAGAGACATTTTACACTTTAGAGAAAAATTTTGACAAATTGTTAAAATTAGAGGAAGAATTATTAAAACTAAACAACAAAATAGAAATTACAGATAATTTAAACTCTTCTATGAATAAAAAAAGAGTTAAAATAAAAAATGATATTCAAAAAACTTTTATGGATTCTCAAAACTTAATAATAACTTCTTATTTTGATACATCTTTTAACAAAATTACAAATTTAGAAGAAGTAGAAAACTACAGAAGAGCTTTATATAACTATAAAGATTTAGTAGGATATGTAGAAGGAAAAGATGAATTTAACGAATATTATATAAAAACAATGAATAAATTAGAAAACAAATATAATGAATTAGAAAATGAAAATTTATTAGATGACACAGAAGAAATAGTAGATTTACCAATAGAAAGAAAAAACAAATTCCAAATTATATGGCAAACTATAAAGAAATTTTTATTTAAATCAGGAGAAGAATATCAAAGAGAAACTGAAAAATAGCATTTAGCTATTGACAATATAAAAAATAGATGATATTATATATAAGCGATTAAAGAAGAAGGTAACCACTTCCACCTTGTCTATATAAATAGAAAGGTAAAATAATTCAATATATATAGTATATAATTATTTTAGTGGGTTAACTTGCGTCTTTAAGTTAATTCATTTTTTTATTGCTTATTTATAAGCAAAATATATGGAGGTGTTTTATAATAAAACAAGATTTACCTATTAACGAAAAAATAAGAGCCAAAGAAGTAAACTTAATAGATGAAAATGGCGAAAAATTAGGAGTAATGTCACTTAATGAAGCTTTAAAAATAGCTTCAGAAAAGAATTTAGATGTAGCTTTAGTTTCTCCAAATACTGTGCCACCTGTTTGCAAAATTATGAATTATGGTAAATATAAATTCGAACAAGCAAAAAGGGAAAAAGAGGCAAAGAAAAAACAAAAAGTATTTGAATTAAAAGAAATAAGAGTAACACCTAATATAGAAGAACACGATTTTAGCTTCAAATCTAAAAATGTAAGAAAATTCATAGAAGATGGTGCAAAAGTAAAAATTACAGTTAGATTTAGAGGAAGAGAAGTTAATAATGTTAAATTAGGAGAAGCAGTTATCAACAAATTTATAGAAGAATTAAAAGATGTAGCAACTCCAGAAAAGAAACCTTTATTAGAAGGTAGAAATATGTTTGTAATTTTATCAAAAAAAGCATAAATAGAAAGGAGCAATTAAAATGCCAAAATTAAAAACAAATAAAGCTGCAAGCAAAAGATATGGGTTTACAGCAAAAGGAAAAGTAAAAAGAACATCTGCAAATGCAAGACACAGATTATCTACAAAAACAAGCAGACAAAAAATGTCTAGAAAACAAAATTCTTATGCAGACAAAACATGTGTAGAAGGAATTAAAAAATTATTACCTTATGGTTAATAAGAAGAACGAAGAATAAGGAGGAATAGAAAATGGCAAGAGTAAAAACAGCAAGAATTACTCGTAAAAAACATAAAAAAGTATTAAAACAAGCAAAAGGATATTTTGGAGCAAAAAGATATAGATTCAGAATGGCTAAACAAGCTGTTATGAAATCTGGAATGTATGCTTATATAGCTAGAAAAGATAAAAAGAGTAATTTTAGAAAATTATGGATAGCAAGAATAAATGCTGCTGCAAGAATGAATGGAATTTCTTACAGCAAATTAATAGCAGGGTTAAAGAAAGCTAATGTAACAATAAACAGAAAAATGTTAGCAGACATAGCTATAACAGATCCAAAAGCATTTACAGAAATTGCAGAAATCGCAAAAAAAGCATAATTTAAAAAAGTTCTAAAATACTAGTTTTTTTAACTAGTATTTTTATGTGCTAAAATTTTATTTTAAATTTTAACAAAAAAATCTTAAAATGCTCATATTATATATTAAGAAAGGAGGAATATTTTATGTCTGAAGACCAAAAAGTAGTATCTATTATAGATTATATAAACGAAAATAACATATGTAACAAATATTTAAATAAGATAAATTCTATAGTTGGAAATAGTAATGTAGAAGTGTTAGCAAGAGTAAAAGATAAAGAATCTGCATTACAAAAAATGCAAGTAAGAAAATTTGCATATGCAAACCAGATAAGTGATTTTATAGGATTTATGTTAGTTACAGACAAGATAGAAGATGTATATAAAATTAGAAATGAACTAAAAAATACATTTGGAAATGGTATAGAAGAAGATTATATTAAAAATCCTAAAAATGGATACCAAAGTATTCACTTAAACTATTTTGTAGAGCAAAATATTCCTCTAGAAATACAAATAAAAACTAAAAGAATGAAGTTAGCACAAGACATAGTACATGATAAAATATATAAGAATTTTAAATTATCAGAAGATTTAAGAAATGTGCTAAGCCAATTAGCATTTTTAAAGATTTTAAAATAAAAGCTTTGTCAAAGAGATATAAAGCAGATTCGAATACAATAAAAGCAATAAAGAATATTCTTTATTGCTTTTTCATTTTTGGCTTTGCAATTAATGAAGCTAAATATCCAAAGAAAATTGCAGCTGCAATTCCACCAGCAGCATTTTTTATACCACCAGTAAATGCACCTAAAAGTCCAGAAGTTTTAACACCTTCTATAGCACCTTTAGCTAAGTTATACCCAAATCCAGTAAGAGGAACAGTAGCACCTGCGCCTGCAAAATCTACTAAATACTTATATATGCCAAGCCCACCTAAAATAACACCAAGCGTTACGAAAGAAACTAGAATTCTTGCAGGAGTTAATTTTGTTTTATCTATTAAAATTTGTCCAATTACACATATTAAACCACCAACAACAAAAGCTTTTAATAATGAGCTCCATTCAAAAACTGACATCCAATCTATATTACTCATAAAAATTCCTCCAATAATCACGATTTATACAGTCTAACTGTTTATACTGCAAAATCTTCATAATAACTACGATTTATACTTCAATACTAATAGCATGTGCAATGCCGGGAATACTTTCGCCTTGCTGTGATGATGTGGCATTCATTAAAGCCCCAGTTGCTATTAACAATATTTTTTTATATTTTTTGCTTTGTAGCATATTAAATAAATAGCCAGAAAAAACTGTACCACAACAAGCACAACCACTTCCTCCAGAATGAGTATCTTGAGTTTCTTTGTCAAAAATTAAAACACCGCAATCATTATAGTTAGACTTTATGTTATAACCTTTTGTTTGTGCAAGTTCGATTAATATGTCTTTACCAACATGACCTAAATCACCAGTTATTATTGCATCATAATAACTAGGCTTTCTTCCTGTATCAGTTAAATGGGTAATTAAAGTATCTAATGCAGCAGGAGCCATTGCAGCACCCATATTGTTACCATCTTTAATGCCCATATCTATAATTTTTCCAGGAGTAAAATGAGTTATAAAAGGCCCAGTACCATTAGAAGATAAAATTGCAGAGCCAGCTCCAGTAACAGTCCATTGAGAAGATTGTGGTCTTTGATTTCCTAGTTCTAATGGAAACCTAAATTGCTTTTCTGCACTACAAAAATGGCTAGAAGCACCACAAATAACATTATTTGCAGCTCCACTATCTATAAATATAGAACCTACACCTAAACCTTCAACAAAAGTAGAACAAGCACCAAATATACCTATAAAAGGAATATCTAAGTCACGAAGACCAAAACTAGAAGATATACATTGGTTTAATAAATCACCAGCAAAACAATAATCTATGCTAGAAGCAGGAAGATTAGATTTTTTTATTGCAGAATAAAAAGTTTCTTTTAATATTTTACTTTCAGCTTTTTCCCAAGTTTTTTCTCCCCAAAACTCATCTTCTAAACATTTGTCAAAATATTTAGCAAGAGGTCCTTCTGCTTCTTTTGGACCAACGATACAGGCAGTATCTAATATGGTGGGAAGATTTGTAAATTTTATAGTTTGTTTTCCTAACTTTTCCAAAAAATCATCTCCTTATGCTAAAGTAATACCTTGTGTATTAAAAATAAGGTATATAATTCCAACAATTATAGAGCTACAAATACCAAAAACCAAAACAGGACCTGCAATAGTAAACATTTTACTACCAACACCCATAACATAGCCTTCAGATTTATATTCTATAGATGGAGCAACAATCGAATTAGCAAAACCTGTAATAGGAACTAAAGAACCAGCTCCTGCAAATTTACCTATTTTGTTAAAAATATTTAATCCAGTTAAAAATGCACTAAGACCTATTAAAATAATAGAAGCGATAGTTCCAGATGTAGCTTCGTCTAAAGCACGTGCTTTACAGATAAGAAGAATAATTTGTCCAAAAGTACAAATTAAGCCACCTACCCAAAAAGCGTTAAAACAGTTTTTTAAGATAGGGGAATTTGGGGACTTTTTATTTACATATTCTTGATATTTTTTTTGTGTTTCTATAGGTTGCATAAAAACTCCTTTCTATTCATTCGAATGGTCAATAAAAAAAGTAAGCTCTATTTCTGCAAAATATTCTACAATTTTTCCATCTTGAATATTTGCAGTTTGATCTATAACTTTAACCTCTGATATATAATTTATCGTTTTAGAAGCTTCACTAATAGTTTGTACAATTGCATCTTTCCAAGATATATTAGAAGAACCTCTAACGCGAATGTGTTTTTCAACAGTCATTTGCTAATACCTCCTATAAATAAAATTAGTAATATTTTTTACAATTAATTTAATTTTATACAAGAAAATGGTATAATGTATAAAGTTATAATGAGAAAGGAAGAAAAATATTTAATGAAAATAGATTTTGCACGAAATATTGCACTAAAAATAATATACGAAGTAAATGCTAAACAAGCATATTCTAATATAGTGCTAGACAAATACATTAACGAAAATAGGGATAAACTAAGTAATGTAGATATTAACTTTATTTCGGAATTAGTATATGGTGTTATAACATGGAAATTAACATTAGAATATATAATTCAGAAATATTCAAAAACTAAGCTTAAAAAAATGTCGGATTGGGTAAAAAATATTTTATACTTGGGAAGTTATCAAATAATATTTTTGGACAAAGTACCAAAATCAGCAGCAGTAAACGAAAGTGTTAATTTATGCAAAAAATATAATTTTAAATCTGCAAATTTAGTTAATGCAATTTTAAGAAAAATAAGCAAAGAAGATTACGAAGAAATTAATAATATAACAAATAGTATAACTAAAGTTAGTTTAAAATATTCTATGCCAGAATGGATGGTAAAAAAGTTTTTTAGCGAATATGGTGAAAGCAAAGCAAAAGAAATTTGTAAGAATTTAAATTTAAGACCAAATATGTCTGTAAGATTAAATAGTTTAAAAGAAAAAATAGAAATAGGAAATAAAGGAATTTTAGAAGATTTTAGAGTAGTTACAAAAACTAAAAATATTCTTAAGACAAAAGAATATGAAGAAGGATATATAACTCTACAAGATGAAGCAGCTGGTTTAAGTAGCTTCGTTTTAAAACCCAAAAAAGGAGATTTTGTATTAGATGCATGTAGTGCTCCTGGTGGGAAAACAACATATTTAGCAGAGTTAATGCAAGATGAAGGAAAAATTATAGCATGGGATATTTACGAAGAAAGATTAAAACAAGTTAGCAAAAATGCTAAAAGATTAGGCATAAGTATTATAGAAACGCAAGTAAATAATGCAACTATTTTAAAAGAAGAGTTTAAGAATAAATTTGATAAAATATTACTAGATGTGCCTTGCCTTGGGCTAGGAGTAATTAGAAGAAAACCAGATATAAAATGGAATAGGAAAGAAGATGATATTAAAGATATTTCTACTATTCAGTACGAAATATTAAAAACTTGTGCAAATTATTTAAAAAAAGATGGAGTTCTAGTATATTCTACATGTAGTATGCTAAAAGAAGAAAATGAACTTATAATAAATAAATTTTTACAAGAAGAGAATTTTATAACTGTTAATATAGAAGAAAATATTCCTAAAGAATTTTATAAAATAACTAAAAATAATATGGTGCAATTTTTGCCAAGCGAAAAACATGATGGATTTTTTATAACAATGCTAAAAAGAAAATAAAAACAGCTATATTACGATAATATTACATTAATATTATGTTTAAATTAAACACCTTGACTTTTTTACATAAACATATAAAATATTGGTATATAAAAACAGTAAAAGTGCTACGCACAATATATATACAAAAGAAGGGAGACGTTTATATGTTAAATAAAGTAAAAGAAGAAAAAGGAATAACATTAGTTGTTTTAATAATTACAATAATTATATTACTATGTTTAGCAGGAGTTATAGTATATTTAGTATTTGGTCAAGATGGTTTAAAAGGTAAAGATAATGCTTTAGAAGCTGAAAGAGATAAAGCATATGCAAAAGATATAGTAACTATGGCATTAAAAGTAGTGGAAAAAGATAGAGAGCAAATGAATGTTAATGGTTTAGTACAAACTAATACAAATCCAGATGTTATAGATGCAGTAGTAAAAACAATAGATAAGTCTTCAAACTTTAAAGAAGGTGCAGATGGAAGTTCAGTAGAATATGTAACAAGTAGTGGAGATAAATATATTGTTAAAATAGATACTAAAAGTTTAAAAGTACAAGAAGTAAACTAAAGAAAAGGCATATACACTAGTTGTATATGCCTAAAAAAATGTTAATAAAAAGGAGCATATATATGAATATAGGAATAGATATAGGTGGAAGCCATGTAGGAGTAGGACTTGTAGGATCAAGTGGAAAGATAATAAACAAAAAAGAAGTAGATATAACCGAAAAAGATAAAAAAAATATAGAAAAAATGATAACAAATACTATAATAAATTTTATAAAACAAATTTTAAAAGAACAAGATATAGAGGCAAAAGAAATTGGTTATGTGGGAATTGCCTCACCAGGTACAATAGAAAACAATTGTATATATAATGTAGTAAACTTAGGTTTAGAAAAATTAGACATAGCTAAATATATAAAAAAAGAATTTAACTTAGAAGTAAAAATAAAAAATGATGCTAAATGTGCAGGAATTGCAGAAAGTATGTATGGAAGTACAAAATTTGCTCAAGATAATATATATTTGTGTTTAGGAACAGGAATAGGTGGAGCAGCATTTATAAATAATAAATTAGTAGAACCAAGATATAAATCCGGAATGGAATTTGGCCACATGATAATAGATAAAGATGGAAGAGAATGTAAATGTGGAAGCAAAGGATGTTTCGAAAAATATTGCTCTATGAAAACATTAAAAAGAGAGATTATAGAAACATTAGAATTAGATAAAAACGATACGGGTGCAAATATTGTAAATGAAATTAGAAAACATATAGATGACTTAAGAGTAAGACCGTTAATAAAAGAATATGTAGAGTATTTGGCAATAGGAATATCTAATTTAGTAAATATATTCGAACCAGAAGTTGTATGTATTGGTGGAAGTTTTGTATTTATAGGTGATTTAATTATTCCAAAGCTAAAAAAAGAAATACAAGAAAAGAAATTATTGTTTAATCCAAGAAAGGACGTAAACATAGTACTTGCAACATTAAGTAATGATGCAGGGATAATTGGAGCAGCAAGCTTATTATAGAAAAATCACTTAAATACTTGTACAAAGTTTAAGATTGTGATATAAAATATGTATGAATATTATAGGAGAGGTGGAACATTTGTGGAAGGCGAAGTAAGTAACGAGAAAAAAACAATATTAATTGTTGACGATGAGCAACCAATAATTGATATGTTAGTATACAATTTAGAAAAAGAAGGATATAACACATTAGAGGCGACAGATGGAGAAAAAGCAGTAGACATTGCTTTAAATAATACACCTGACTTAATATTATTAGATATTATGATACCTAAAATGGACGGGTTATCTGTATGCAAAAGAATAAGACATAATTTAAATGTTCCAATTATAATGTTAAGTGCAAAAGGTGAAGAAATAGACAAAATATTAGGACTAGAATTAGGTGCAGATGATTATATTACAAAACCTTTTAGTATAAGGGAATTAATGGCGAGAATAAAGGCTAATTTAAGAAAAGGTAAAGGTAGCTATGAAGAAGGAAAATTAGAAGCCAATACTAATAAAATTGTTGTAGGAAATTTGCAATTAGACATAGATAAATTCGAAACTAGAGTAAAAAATAAAGTTGTTGATTTAACATTAAGAGAATTTGAAGTATTAAAATACTTAGCAAATCAATTAGGGCAAGTTGTAACAAGAGAGACTTTATTAGAAAAAGTATGGGGATATGAATATTATGGTGACATAAGAACTGTAGATGTTACAGTAAGAAGAATAAGAGAAAAAATAGAAGAAGATACATCTAACCCAAAAATTTTAATAACAAAAAGAGGAGTTGGCTATTATATAGCCACAGGTGATAAATAAAAAATAATTTAAATAAATTGCTAAAATAAAAATTAAGATCGTCGGTTAAAATATACAGTATTCAGTCTATTTTACTGGCGATTTTATTATAAGGAGTAATAAATGATAAAGAATATACAATTAAAGATAGTACTAATATTTTTTATATTAGGTATGCTTACTATTATTGGATTAGGCTTCTTTTTTACAAATTCTTTAGAAGCCATAAATGTAGCTATTAACACAGCAGAAGTTACAGATGTTATAAACGTTAATATTAGTAATGTAAAATTAATACTTATGATTTCATTAATAACATTAGGAGCTATAAGCATTATAGTTGGAATATTTCTTTCAAAAACAGTAGTAAAACCAATAGATAAATTAATAAAGAATGCAGAAAAACTAACATCAAAAGAAAAAAGTAAACATATAAGAAGTAAAAATGAAATAGATAATTTAGCAGATACATTCGAAGAAATGACAACAAAGCTTCAAGAAAACTTATCTGAAATATCTACACAAAAAAAGCAAATGGAAACCATACTTATTCATATGAGTGATGGTATAATTGCATTTAATATGGAAGGAAAAGTTATACTTATAAATCCAGCTGCAACAAGAGCTTTATCTATTATGGATGAAGAAACAAATTTTGAAACAATATTTAAAAATGTCAATTTAAATATAAATATGGAAAAAATTATTTACCTAGAAGATTGGACATCATCTGAGCAAAAGGTTAAGGTAAAAGATAAATATCTAAATTTAGCGTTTGAGATTTTAAAAGATGAAAAAGATAGACCATCTGGTGTAATGGTACTTATACAAGACATAACAGAACACGTAAAACTAGATAATATGAGAAAAGAGTTTGTAGCAGATGTATCTCACGAACTAAAAACACCTATTACATCTATTATGGGGTATGCAGATACTTTACTAGAAACAGAGCATGATAAAACAATAGAAACTAAATTTTTAGGTGTAATATCATCAGAAGCAAAAAGAATGTCTAAATTGGTAACAGATTTATTATCACTTTCAAGATTTGACAATAATAAAACAAATATAGTAAAAGAAGAATTTGACTTAGGTGAGCTTGCTAAAAAATGCCAAGAGAAGCTTCAAATAGAAATAGACAAAAAGCAACTTAAAGTAAACTGTTTAGTTACAGCAAATGTTCCACCTGTATATGCAGAAAAAGATGGAATAGAAAGAGTTATAATAAACATATTGTCAAATAGTATAAAATATACTAATGAAAAAGGTACTATTAATATATATGTAGGTTTTGTATATAATGATGCTTACATTAAATGTATAGATACAGGAATGGGAATACCAGAAGAGGATTTAGAAAGAATTTTTGAAAGATTTTATAGGGTAGACAAAGCACGAACAAGGGAAATGGGTGGAACAGGATTAGGACTATCCATAGCAAAAGAAATTTTAGACAGAAATAATGGAACTATAGATATTAAGAGCAAATTAAACGAAGGAACAGAAGTTGTAATAAGAATCCCTACAAAAACTAATAATAAATTTATCCTAAAGGAGGAAGAAAAATTAAATGAGGGAAAAGACAGTAGGAAACCAAATAACCAAGAAACAAAAAATAGTTAAAGAAATAGTAAGTTGGGTTGTTTGTATTGTAATTGCAGTTATATTAGCTTTACTAATAAAATATTTTGTGTTAACACCAACAGTAGTAAAGCAAAAGTCAATGTATCCTACATTAGAAGAAAATCAAAGATTAATTTTAAATAGATTAGGAAGAACATTAAAAAAGATGCCAGAAAGAGGAGATATAATTACTTTCGAGGCACCATCAAATACATATAGAACAGAGGAAGATACAGACATTTCTAACCCAGTAGCAGTTTACGAATATAGTGAAAAAAGCTTTTTGGAAAACTTTAAATACAATGTATTAGAAATAGGAAAAGTTAGTTATATAAAAAGGGTTATAGGTTTACCAGGTGAACATATACAAATAAAAAATGGGAAAGTATATGTAAATGAAGAAGAGTTAGAAGAAGATTATTTGCAACCAGGAATTCTTACAGATGATTCTGAAGGAATATTTTATGATATTGTAGTGCCAGAAAACACAGTATTTGCAATGGGAGATAATAGGAACTCTAGTGTAGACTGTAGAGCTTTTGGCTGTATACCATTAGAAAAGATAGAGGGAAATGTATTACTTAGATTTTGGCCATTAAATAAGTTTGGAAAAGTAGAAGAGTAGGAGGAATACACTTGTTTAAGAATATTGTAGGTCATGAAGAGATAAAGAAAATATTAGAAAATAATATAAAAACAAAAAATATATTACATAGTTATTTATTTATAGGAGAAGAGGGGATTGGAAAGCAAACTTTAGGTAGAGAGTTTGCTAAAGCAGTTTTGTGCAATTCCGAAGATGAAAAGCCATGTGATACCTGTAAACCATGTGTAGAATTTAATACAAACAATAATGTGAATTTTACCATAATAAATGAAGAAGGTGTTGCAATAAAAATAGAGCAAATAAGAAATATGCAAGTTAAAATTGCAGAAAAACCACTTAATTCAGATTATAAAATATATTTAATTAACGATGCAGACCTTATGACAACAGAAGCTCAAAATTGTTTATTAAAAACATTAGAAGAGCCACCAGAGTATATAGTTATAATTTTAATAACATCAAATGAAAACAAAATTTTAAATACAATAAAATCTAGATGTATGAAAATATATTTTAATAAATTAGAAAACAGTGATGTAAAAAAGATTTTAGAAGAAAAGTTTGAAGTTAGTGATATAAATGATTCTTTTTTAGATGCAGCAAGTGGAAGTATAAAAAAAGCACTATTAATTAAAGAAAATTCGTCAGAATACGAGCAAATAAATAAAATATTTGATATAATAGATAAAGAAAATTTAGTAAGCTTTATAAATTCAGCAAGTTCTATATATGAAAGTAAAGATGATATTTATAATATTTTAGATTATATAAATATTTTATTAGATATAAAAATTAAGCAAAACACAAAAGAATCTTTTAAATACGCAAAATGTATTTTTATAGTAGAAGAGGTTAAAAAAAGATTAAGAGCAAATAGTAATTATGATATGTCTATAGACTATCTATTAATGAATATGTGGAAGGAGATTAATAGTGAAAGAAGTAGTAGGTATTAAATTTAAGAAACCAGGTAAAATATATTTTTTTGATCCAGCAGGTTTAAAACTTAATTTACAAGATATGGTTATAGCAGATACTGCAAATGGTGAAGAATTTGCCAAAATAGCTATGGCAAATAAATTAATGCCGGACGAAAAAATAATAGAACCACTTAGAAAAGTAATAAGACTAGCAAATAAAAAAGATATAAAGCAAAACGAAGAAAACAAAGCAAAAGAACGTGAGGCTTTTAATATTGCAATAGAAAAAATAAAGAAACATAAATTACCAATGAAGCTTATAGATGTAGAATACAAATTTGACAGAACTAAAATATTGTTTTATTTTACTGCAGATGGAAGAATTGATTTTAGGGAATTGGTAAAAGATTTAGCAGCCATATTTAAAACAAGGATAGAACTTAGACAAATTGGTGTAAGAGATGAAGTTAGAAGAATGGGCGGAAATGGAATATGTGGAAGAGAACTATGTTGTTGTAGTTTTCTAAACAATTTTGATGCAGTTTCTATAAAAATGGCAAAAGAACAAAATATGTCTTTAAATCCTTCTAAAATATCTGGCTTATGTGGAAGGCTAATGTGTTGTTTAAAGTATGAGCAAGAAGCATATGAAGATAAGTTGCAACGTTTACCAAAAGTCGGATCTATTGTAGGAACATTAGATGGTGAAGGTGTAGTAGATAATGTAGAAATACTAAAAGAAAATGTAAGAGTAAAATTTGAAGATGATGATGGATATCATTATAAAAAATACAAAGCAGAAGAAGTAAAAGTAATAAAAGAAAGTGAAACAGAAGAGCTAAATTTAGAAGAAAAGGAAAATGAAAAGGAATTAGAAGAACTTGAAAAATTAGCTAAAGATGATATTCTAGTAGACGATGATATGTAGAATTAATAATATGTTATATTACTAAAATGCTATATGAAAAGGATTATAAATTTTGCAGTAGCAAAATTTATAAAGCAAGATTTTAAGAAAAGTAATAAAAAATGCAGCAACGAAAGGTGGTGAAGAATATGGCATATAAAATAACAGATAAATGTATAAGTTGTGGAGCTTGTGCAGCAGAATGTCCAGTAGGATGCATATCACAAGGAGATGATAAATTTGTAATCGATCCAGAAGTATGTATTTCTTGTGGTACATGTGCAGGAGTTTGCCCAGTAGAAGCGCCAGAGGAAGAATAAAATATATAGGAGGGGGATTTTGGGGACGTACCTTAAAATCCCTGTTTTTTTCTAAATATTAATTGTTATCAAAAAAATTAATTCATAGTTAATAAATTAAAAATCTAAAATTAATCAAGAGCAAATTAAATTTAAGGAGGTAAAATGCCGAGAACATCAAGAGAAAGTATTAAATCGAATTTTATTCACATTGTAACAAAAGGACTAGCAGGAGAATTTATTTTTTATAAAAAAGAATATAAAGATAAATATATATCTTTGCTAAACCAAAAATTAGAAAATGGTATACAATTAATATCATATTGTGTTATGGACAATCATGCACATATATTAATGTATATGGAGGATATAAAAATATTAGAAAAATTTATGAAGAAATTGAATACAGCATATGCTATTTTTTATAATTCGAAGGAAGAAAGAAAAGGATACGTCTTTGCTACTAGATATTATTCACAAATTATAAAAAATGAAAGACACTTATTACAGTGTATACATTATATTCATAAAAATCCTGTAAATGCTGGAATTGTAAGTATACCTGAAAATTATAAATATTCATCATGCAATGCAATTATGAATGGAAAGATGAGAGCTGAAATATTAAAAATTGTATTTGGGGAGAATTTTTATTGCATGTATACAGAAGCTGATACAGAAGAAAATTGTAATTTTATAGATGAAAATTTACAAAATAAAATTACAGAGAAAAAGGATATAGAAGATATAATTAATGAATTTTGTAATAAAAAGGGTAAAACAATGAAGCAAATAAAACAGTCAAATAAGCTAATAATAGAATTGAAGGAATATTTGAATATAAACTATAAGGTAAGTAACAAAAATATATGTGCTATATTAGGAATTGGCAAAAATAGAATAACTCTAATAGAAAGAGAATTAAAAAAAGATTAGTATAGTAATTGTATATGCCATAGGGAAAGAATAAAATTATATAAAATATAAAATTTAAATATTTAGTTGTGTTAACTTGAATGAAATGTTAAGTGAATTAGAAGGCAAAAACAAAAAAATGGAAATATTAAAGCAATTTTTTATGATATACTAAGATTAATATATATGGATTTTCAAAAATCAAGAGAATTTAATAAAGCAGAACTACTAAAAAGTACATTGATATATAGGAAAAAAGGAGCATACCTGAAATCCCTATAAGAGGAGTTATACAAATGAAAATGACATGGATAACTAGAAGAATGAGCTATGAACAGATTAAGCCTAATAAACAAGTAAGATATATGCAAATATTACAAAGATTATGCTTAGGAAACAAATCTGCAAAAGAGATTGCAGTGGAATTGTATAATTTGAACTTAGCAAATACCGATGAACGAAATGTTGCAGCTCCACGATTAACTGAACTGGAAAAAATGGGATTTGTAGAGGAAACAGCAAAGAAAATGTGTGAATATACTGGAAGGACTGTAACCGTATATAAAATTACAAAAGAGGGTTTTGACTTTGTAAATAAAATGAAGCAATAAGTATATAAAGTAAAATGTAATATAAACTTAATAGTAGGAGCTGAATATTAAAGAAATAATAGAAATTAAAATTTTATAGGGATTTTAAGGTACGTCCCTAAAATCCCTATTATAAATTATTCCTTGTTTGTTAATTCTTCTAACAATAGTAATTCTTCCCATCTGCTATCTACAATTTTTTGGAAGTCTTCTATCATCCACTCATTACCAGGTTTAAACATATGTCTAAAACGTTTTTGTGGTTTTAAGAATTCTTCTATAGGAAGTTTTTTGGCAGGTTTATATGTTATTTTATATTTTCCATTTACAACCTCATATAATGGCCAATAACATGTATCGGCAGCTAATTTGTTAATTTGCATTAGGTCTTCTGTTGGATATCCCCATCCTCTTGGGCAAGGTGCTAATACATTTAAAAAGGTTGGACCTTCTGTGTATATTGCTTTTTCAGCTTTTTCATATAAATCTTTAAAGTTATTCATTGCAAGTGTTTGTGCAACATATGGTAAATGATGAGCAACCATTATTTTTGCTAAATCTTTTCTAGCTTGAGACTTACCAGGTACTACTGTTCCAGCAGGTGAAGTTGTTGTATCTGCATATTTTGGTGTTGCAGAAGAACGTTGAATACCTGTGTTCATGTATGCACCATTGTCATAACATACATATAACATGTCATGACCTCTTTCCATAGCACCAGAAAGTGATTGTAAACCTATGTCATAAGTTCCACCATCTCCACCAAAGGCGATAAATTTAGTATGCTTGTCATCTTCTATTTTACCTTGTCTTTTTAAAGATTTATATGCAGCTTCTACTCCAGATAAAGTACTCCCAGCATTTTCGAAAGCTGTATGAATAAAAGAATCTGTCCAAGATGTATATGGGTAAGTGAATGTAGAAACTTCCATACAACCAGTAGCACCAGCGATTACAGCATGGTCTTCAGGCTTTACAGCACGTAAAATCATTCTAGCAACGGGTGGAGCTCCACATCCTGCACACATTTTGTGACCTTCTGAAAAACGTGAAGGTTTTGTTGCAACTACTTCTTTTAAATTATATGCCATTATTATTCAGCTCCTTTCGTTCTTAATCCTAAATATCTATAGGGATTATCTATTTTTCCTGTTTTTACAATTTCTTCTAAGTCTGCATAAACTTTTTCTATATCATCACATTTTGTATCTCTTCCACCAATACCGTAAATATAACTTACAGTAGGAACATTAACATTATTTACATACATACCAGATGTAATATCTGTAAATAATGCACCACCAGCAGCATTTAAAGAATCTGCTTTATCTAATACTGCAACAGCTTTTAAATGAGAAAGAGCTTTGGCAATTTCTTCAGCAGGGAAAGGTCTAAATACACGAACTTTTAAAAGTCCTGCTTTAATTCCTTTATTACGTAAGTCATCTACTACAAATTTTGCAGTACCTGCTGTAGAATTCATACAAACTATAGCAATTTCTGCATCATCTAATTTATATTCTTCAAAAAGTCCATATTTTCTACCAGTTAATTTTTCAAATTCTTCAGCTACTTCTAAAATAACTTTTTTAGCATTTTTCATAGCTTCAGCTTGGGCAGCTTTATGTTCGAATAGATAACCTTGTAAATCTAAAGGCCCCATAGATATAGGTTCTTCATGATTTAATAAATAGTGGTCTGGTTTATATGTTCCAACAAAGTCTTTTACTTTGTCATCTTCTAATAAATCGATTGTTTCTATAGAATGTGATGTAATGAAACCATCTTGGCAAACCATTAAAGGTAATAATACATCTTTATGTTCTGCAATTCTGTGAGCCATTAATAAGTTATCATAAGCTTCTTGGTTGTTTTCAGAAAATAGCATTATCCAACCAGCATCTCTAACACCCATTGCGTCTGAATGATCATTATGAATGTTTAATGGTCCAGAAACAGCACGGTTTACAAGTGACATTACTATTGGTAAACGTAGTGATGAAGCTATATATATCATTTCCCACATAAATGATAAACCATTTGAAGATGTAGCAGTCATAGCTCTAGAACCAGCTGCTTCTGCTCCAACACATGCGCTCATTGCACTGTGTTCACTTTCTACTGCAACAAATTCTGTATCTACAGAACCATTGCTAACAAAAGTAGAAAAATATTGTGGTATTTCTGTTGATGGTGTAATAGGAAATGCAGCAACAACATCTGGATTTATTTGTTTCATGGCTGTAGCAGCAGCTTCATTACCACTTAAACGTTCTCTTATACTCATTATTCAATTCCCTCCTCTACCATTGAAATTGCTTTAAAAGGACAAACTTTTGCGCATACTCCACATCCTTTACAATAGTCGTAGTTAAAATCTGTTCTTTTCATATCTTCTCCAACTGGAATTGCATTTTCTGGGCAAACAGGGAAGCATAAACCACATTGTTTACATTTTTCACTGTCAAATATAGGTTTCATACTTCTCCAATCGCCAGTTTTTATCTCGCGAGAGTTTCCAGCTGTATATATTGTTCCTCCAATTGTCATATCTTCCATTGGAGTTGAATTGTTTATATTTGTTTTATCCATTGTCTAAACTCCTTTCTTTGTATTTGTTAATAAATTTAAATTATTAGTCCAAATGTATTTTTGTTAATACATATATTTAAGATTTTAAGGACAGTTCCTTAATTTCGATTTATTATTGAACTTCTATAACTTTTTGTAAAGCTATTTCTAAAGCTTTCATGTTTCCTTCTATAACTTCTGGTTTTTTAGCAAATTTGTGCTTAAATGAACCTTCCATATCTTTAAGAAAGTCTTCTTCTGGAATAATGCCGGTTACTTTAACAACTGCAGCAAGCATAGGTGTATTTGGAAAATATTTTCCTAAAGCTTCTACAGAAACTGTTCTCGCATCTATTGTATATATATGTCCTTTATATCCTTTTAATAATTTTTTTAGAGTTTCTCCATCTTTTGTAGTATTAATAATAATTGCTCCAGATTCTTTTAAACCTGCAGTTACATCTACAGAATTTAATAAAGTATCATCAACAACTACTACATAGTCAGGATTGTAAATATTGCAATGTATTCTAATAGGTGTTGTACTAATTCTATTATAGGCTGTTATTGGTGCACCCATTCTTTCTGCACCATATTCAGGAAATCCTTGTATGTATTTACCTGTATTAAATGCTGCATCAGCTAATAATAAAGAAGCTGTTTTTGCACCTTGGCCACCTCTACCATGCCATCTAATTTCAATTAAATTATCCATTGGTATGTAATTACCTCCTTCTAGTAAATTTGTGTATATACGTATAAATATACACTTAAAGTATATTCTTAAAAGGTGTAAGTGTCAAGAAAATTTCTTAGAATAAATGGTCACTTAAGAAAAAAGATAAATAAAAAATAATACTTAATTTATAATAAAAGTAGAGAGATTAGAGGTAATATAAAAAGAGATTAACATAAATGTCAATGATTTTTGAAAATGTCCCAAAATTTTTAAAACATAAGCCCTAAAAAA
>OIXR01000369.1_pt1 | contig 43876 bp, 27 predicted proteins | sample 1587831 | NCBI WGS metagenome assembly OIXR01 (sample SAMN03283263) | human gut metagenome | biome: human-associated habitat; material: feces | host: Homo sapiens | place: USA | collected 2013
AGGCGGCCCTTTTAGGGCCTGTGCAAACCACCAGTTTAACTGGTGGTTATGATTTGCTATTAGAATTCGTTGTTTACTGCCCAAGGATCAACTTCCGTATCGGGGTTGCTGGTCGTTAACACTTCATTCTTTACCTGAAAATAATCAACTTCAAAGGAAGGTGTTTCATATTTCTTTTTCATATCAGTGATCTACCTCCTGTCAGTTAATCGCAGAAACCGTGCCGTTTTCGCACTTATAAACTCTTTCGCAGTAAGTAACGTACGGAACTTTGCTGCTGAGATCATCGCCCGGATTATAATCCTTGACGTAGCTTACATAAGCGCGCATATAATAAACGCCGCTTCCGCTGTTTTTCAAAGTCATTGTGAACGTACCCGAATTGTTGTGACCGTTCCAATGCGCAATTGCATTTGCCGGAACAACAAAAGCGTTATCCTCGCCCTTCTTGAGCGTTTCGGGTGTGGCATTCGGATCATTAGAGCAAATGATACCTGCTTCAACAACGGTTACATCTTCATCCTGCGGCGCCGAGTAATCAACGGAAAGCGTGAACTTCTCGTTGGCAAAGTAGCCTGCGCCGTAGACTGCCGGAATCCTGTCGGCTATCTGATTCGCAATGGAAGCATCCAGATCAGAGCTGCCGGGTTCGTAAGCCTTGTAGGTTACATTTTCATTTGCGGTGTAATTGATAAAGGATGAATCATAAGAAGCAAGATATTCTACGCCGTCAACTTCACGTGTCCATATGCTGCCCTCGGGAGCAACAAGAGAGACTCTCATGTTGTAATTCGTGGTCGCATACTGCGTGCCGCCGTTAATCGTTCCGTTAACTGCCTTAAAGACTTTCTCTTCACCGGCAAGAAGCGAGCCGCGCTGATGAATCACGGTAGATTCATCAATATCATACGTGTCGTCTGCCAAAGACCAGCCGACGAACGCATATCTCGGAGAATCTTTTACATTTACTTCAACGATCTCAGTGCCGTTAATCGTGATCTTTCTGCCTGTGCTGTCAACAGTTACCTGAGCAGAGCCGTCAGCAGGAATATAGCCGATACCGAGCACATCGCCGTAGTAATCCTCAACAACAACCGCCTCATTCTCTGTAACTTCAACTTCAACGGTTATATCTTCCTGAATCAGAATGGATAAAACATAGCCGGAGTCTTCAAGATTATAAGGTGTTGGCTCTTTACCGCCGGTCTCGGAAGTAACCATGCATTTTACCGTATACTTAGGATCATTGTAAGCGGAAAGATCAATCGTAGCGGTTTCGCCATAATTATACTGTGTTACCTGCTTATCGACCACATTCTCTTCATTGACATCAAGAGAATACGTAAGATCATACTTTTTAACCTGCGCAGAACCGTTAGCGCCGACATTCATATCGGTGATAACATCCTTTGTGTATCCGTCAAGCGTTGCCTGCTCGGTCTGAGGTATGTTTACATAATCGACGCCATCATATTCCTCATAGATATTGTCGTCGCCGGTTTGAATAGACGACTCTATCTCCTGACCCTTATCGGTATAGGCAGTCTTATCGATTCTTTCTGACTCATTCTTAACCGCAACATAAACCTCGTCGTCAGCAGCAAGAACAAGATCAGCGTCATTGATTTTCTGTGCAAGATCTTCAATCTTAACCTGAATATCCAGCCTGTTGGACGGAACAGAGGTATCCACATCGGGACCGGTTACATAACCGGGTGTGTTGTTGCGCTCATCCTCAGTGTCATACTTTTCATCTGCCATAAGAGCCTGCCCGTTTTCATAAGCCTCAAGGAAGGCTTTATAGCTGTCGGGAGTCCAATTCGTGCCGTCGCTCAGTTCAATACCCTGCTGATAGTTGCCGAGATTATCTTCAAGCGCATTCTTGAGCGGTGAGAAATCGGCTCTCTTCGTCAAGAGATTATTGGTAAGTTCTATCGTGTCCTGACCCTGGTAATCGAAATAATCCTCATACGTTGATTTTTCAGGATCGGAATTATACTCTCTCTCTGCGGCAGTTGTGAGAAGCGTATAGTTGTTCAAATATTCCTGACGGATGAGAAGCGCATTCATGTAGTTATACCAAGTATCCGTGGTATACCAAGTGGACTTTTTAATGCTCTTCATCGCCTCGTCGTACGGAGTTCTTTCTTCCGACTTATCACACATTTTGATCTCAAATGTGAGACTCATATTATGCCAAGCATTGACACCAGCCTCAGCACCTTCCTGATACTGCACTTCACCTCTTAATGACTGGGTAGTATTCGGCGTTACATACGTTGTGCAGTTGACCGTTGCTGAACGAACAAGCTCATTTTTTAAGGTCTCATTATCTTCCGAAAGCGTGTAATAAGTATTTCCATTCGCATCTCCGCCGAACATATAATACTGCGTCTCAATCTCACCGTCGCCGGAAAGCTTCTGAATATAGCTTCTGTTATCGTTACCAATTCGGAGCTGACGCTTCCAATAATCGTTTGAAGTATATTGAACGTTTACAGGCTGACGTTTCATAACAAGCGAAAACTTGGACGAATCCGTCGGATCCTGCGTTATACCTTCATTCTTATCGGAACTCTTATCATAGTAATAATACGCAACATTTACATTATTCGTGATATCCTCATCGCGAAGATTATAAGTTTCCGTATCATCACTGCCATTGTTATTGACTATAACACCGGCGCCCTTAAATTCAGTATTATTATCTTTTGCAATAGATATATCGGTCTGTGCGCCGTTATAAGTCATAATGCCATCTTCAGGATAAAGATGTATCGCATTACCAACATATGCATATTCGCCGAATGTACCTTTACTGGTCAGTGTAGTATTACCATAAGAACCGTCCGCCAAAAGGAAAGTAGCAAAAGCTACGACTCTTGTTTCGGGAATCCAAGCACCATCATAGTAACCTAACCTGCTGACACGGTTACCGCTGAGGACATGACCTGGAACCGGGTTTGAAGCAACATAGAGTCTGTCCGTCTGCGTCCAAAGAAGACCGGTGCTGTCCTGAAGCGTGGTTTTCAGTGTTACATATGTACCGCTTTCATAGCTGTTATAATTTCCGTCATTCGCAAGAGCGAGAGTGCCAGTAAGCTTACCGCCGTTAGCATCGCCCTCCGGTGTAATAGTTGAATTTTCAAGAATTTCCTGATTATCGCCGAACGCTTCAACGGCATCTATGCCGATGATCGTATAGGAATTATCATTGATTTTGTAATTGGTTACTTTTTCGCCGGTAACCGAGCCGTCAGAAATAGAGCTTCCGAAAGTGGTAATCTCTGACTGCGTAGCGGAACCTGCGCCGTGCGTGTAAATAACAGGATCATAATCCACAACGCCGGTTATCTCACGGGAATAGTCCGACACTTCAATGATATACGTGTCGCTTCCGCAGACAACAGTCGCAGTGCCTGCCGCAAGGGCAGTAAAGGTCATATCATAACCGCTCTGAACATAGTCCTTATTGCCCTTTACCGTGTGCGTAAATACATCATTAGAGGAAAGAGAAGGATAAAGGAAGTAATAGGAACCGTTGATCTCACAGCCGATCAGATATTTACCGCCGTCTACGATCTGGTCTACTTCAACATATCCCGGAACGGGATCGTTGACGGAGCTCTCTTCGCCGATTTCGCATGGTCTAAATACTTTGAATATCGTGCCGGCATGATCGCCTTCACCGGGCCGATAATCCATAGCCTGGTCGAACTGATAGATCTTTTCGCCGTCACGCCACATATAGAGCGCTTCGCCGCGCTCGTCAACAAACTGGAAGTATGTGTCCGTATCTCCGATCCTATTAATCGTAATCGGAGCCCTGTCCTTCGTGGAAGGCTGACCGGGAGTGTCAATGGTGAGATGAACACCCATGCTGCTTACATACCACTGACCCTCAGGGGTCTGCGTAAAGGTATACAGTGCGTCCGTAAGCGGAATCTGCTGACCGTCAAAGTTCGCGTCGCTGCCCATCTGCGCAGTTGAGCTGTAATTATCTGTAAATTCAACCGAAACCGCATCGGGATTTGAATTTGTAAACTCATTGGTGTCCGCAGTATAGGTCTGCGTATCACGCTTTACAAGGTTAATATTATAAGTCCTCTGCAGATCGGGGATTCTGAAGCTTGACAATTCCTCCATATCTGTGAATTCAACATAACGCAGAGTTGAGAAATCGTTGTTATCCTCATAAAGCAGCGCGATGTTGCCGTTCGGAAGTTCAGTAAGGCAGGAATAGGCGAATCCGCCCGTAGTGATCTGCTGCTGAACGGCATTTACGATATCATTGTTGGTATTAAGAAGCAGGAACGTAAGCGTACCTTTGTTTCTGTTGCTGCCGTCATTGGCATGGGAAGCGATAAGCATTGTATAATAGTTACCGTCCCAAAGCACTTTTTTAGAATATTTGATAACCGAATACTGGTTATTTTCCGTAATATCAAAGTTCTGGCCGTTAAACTCAGAATCAAGGTGGATCGGGCCGCCGCCGTCAGCATCAGCGTTTATCCAATAATAGTTTCCGTCAGCGTCTTTCTTCGCATCGGCATAAACCATTCTTCTTCTTGCAGTTCTGCAGAAAAGGCGGATCGTGCCGTCGTCCAACTCAACAGGCTGGCACTCACTTGTGCCGTTCCAAGAAAGCGTATAATCTATCCAGTACTTGAGGTCGGGAAGACTCTCTGTTCTTTTCCAAGACTGACCGTTATCATCGGAATAAATGAAAGAAGAAGCCTGAGAGCCGCTTGTACCGTTCCAGGAATAAACGCCGAAAATGATCGTTCCGTCCGAAGTTACAACACCTCTGCCGGGGCCGACGCCGCAGAACTGTTCGCCTGAATTCTTAACATTCACAAGTTTCATATCTGTCCAAGTCTGACCTCCGTCAGAAGAAGATCTGAAAACAAGGAAAGTCGTTTTTACAGTCTGAAACTCACAGTCACTGTAGAACAGTGTACCGCTCTTTGCGCCGTTATTGTAAAGATAAAAATCATGGTCAACCGTGTAACCTTCTACGGCTGTTCCGTCCGCACGCATGATCTGCGCTCTGCCGTCCGCGCCGTCCTGATTGAATTCGCCAAGATAATAGTTGTATCCCGACTCACCCGTTCTGCTCAGAAGAAGACGGCCGCTGTCATCAAATGCCTTGTCGCCTACCGGGCGATAATTGGCACTTGTGATATTAATGGAATAGCCTGCCGGGAAGAACGTGCTCAGCGTATAGACCGTTTTGCCGTCCGTGGCAAGCGCGGAATCGCAGATACTGGTCGAACTGCGGTTGAACTGGTTGCCGTTATCAGGATAATATGTAAGCATCTGATAATTCCAGGTTGCGCCGCCGTCCGTAGAACGGGCAACAATGCTGTCATTACCGCCGCCGTCGGCAACATCCGCTGTCCAGCGGGCATCCGCCTGCGCAATAAGGGTACCGTCATCCAGAGTAATCAGGTTCGGAATACGATAATAGTCCGACGGCTGACCCGAGACGAAGGGACTGCTCTGGCTGGTGCCGGGAACAGGCTCTGAACCGCTCTCGTCCGTTGCAAATGCCATCAACGGGAATGAGGTCAGCGCCATAACGAGCGCCATTAAAAACGCAAGCAGTTTTTTGGTTTTAAAATTTACTGTTTTTGTTTTCATAATTGTTTCTTTAGTCCTCCTTAATATAATTCAAGAAAGCTTAAATTTACATTAAATTTAATAAAACTTAGCTAACTGCAAAAAAGCATCTGACCCTGCGTAACATCACAGTTTCCGCTAATATTATACGAAATAATTATATCGTTTTACTAAAATTTTGTCAATAATATTTGTAAACTTTTTATTAAAAGTGAACAATTGGTAACATTATAAAATACTGCATTCATGATTTGCGCTGTTTTGACGAGGTTATATATTGTATTTCTGCTTAAAATTTGCTATCATGATGTTGCGAATCATAAATGAAATCCATTTTAACAATTTAAAGTTTAGCCTTTAGAATATCTAACAAAGCGAAAGGAAACATAAATTGAACCAAAACGAGAAATACTTTGTTTCATTGATGTCATCATACCTGAATCGCACAAACCCTCCGCAGGCAGGCAAAGATACGGACTGGGCGGCAATATACGAGCTCAGCGCAATACACAATGTTGCCGCAATAACGGCAGATCAGGTACTTAAGCTTGAACAAGGCAACTTGCCTGACGAGGAAACGCTGTCAAAATTCCGGCAGCAAATCGGATATACAGTGATCGACGCCGCCGAAAAAGAAGAGACCGCCGCTTTTATAAAAGATTTTATGCGCGCCGGGAACATTGATTTTATTTTCATCAAAGGCGCGGTATTGCGCAATTACTATCCGATTAAAGAGTTCCGTACGGGAAGCGACACGGATGTGATCATTCGGCAAGAAGATTTTGCAAAATGCCGAACGCTGTTTGAAACAAAAGGTTACGAAATCAAGACAGACGGTTTTAACGGTTTCTCCGTTTTCTATAAAAATCAGCACATAGAAATACACAGCACACTGGATTATGACAATCCTTTTTTTGGGAATATTTTTGATATGTGCGAAAAGAACGCAAATGAATATCTGATAAAAAAGGAGTACCATTTGCTTTATGTTTTATGCCACATCATCAAACATTTCAATCACTGCGGCGCCGGAATCAAAATGTTTATGGACATAGATGTGCTGCTGAGAAGCACAGACAACTTTGATTATGAGGAATTCATGGCATTATGCAGAAAGATAAACATCGAAACCTTTGCGAGGGCAAGCTTTGCGCTGTGCCGCTACTGGTTCAACACACCTGTGGATTCCGATCTTGATCTCAGAGAATGCGCTGATTTCCGAGAATTATTTGAAACGGAGATCATAAAGAGCGGCAGCTTTGGCTTTCATTCAAGAGACCTCGGAGATTATTACATCAATAAAGGAATCGGCGGTAGCGGCAAAAATTCTGCCGCCGCAAAGCTCAAAGCTTTGCTTTTTCTCATCTTCCCTCCTAAAAAAGACCTCGCAAGAAAATACGGATATCTTAATAAAAAGCCGTATCTGCTCCCGGTCGCTTGGATCTCAAGGCTGTGCGCCGCCGTTTTCAGCCGCAGATCCCATTCAAGGAGCACCGTGAAAGCCATTTTACATACCGGCAGCGAATCCGAGCAGTATAAAAAGCTGCTTAAAGAGCTTAATATATAATGAAAATAATTGTAACACTGTGAACCAGAAGAATCATAGAAAAGGCATCGTAAAAACGACGCCTTTTTTATGTTTTGCCGTTTCTGCAAAACGATCTAAAAAACTTATAACTTGGAGAGTGCTTTATAATCATCCTTTAAGGACAAATAAAGTTTTTTATAAAGCGCATGGAATTTTTGATAAAGCGCAGTACGCTCGTTTACGGGCATCAGCACATCACTGCTGCTGCGAACCATAGCTTTGCAAGCCGCTTCAACGCTGTCATAGATCCCCGCTCCGACAGCCGCAAGAACGGCAACGCCCAGAGCAGGACTTTCCGACGAAGGCGCAGTGCATACAGGAATCGAAAACATATCACAAAGCATCTGCCGCCACAGAATGCTTTTTCCGCCGCCGCCCGTCACAAACATTTTCTCGGGTCGGATTTCCATTTCGTTTAAAATCTGCATACAATCCATCAGCGAATATCCCACGCCCTCCATCACACAGCGTATCATGTGGGCGCGCGTATGAACGGCGGACAGTCCGAAAAACACACCTCGGCAATCCGAGTCAAGATGAGGCGTGCGCTCGCCCATCAGATAAGGCAGATACAAAAGCTTATCGGCGCCTATCGGGATACGCGACGCTTCATCGTCCATAATCTTATAAACATCCTCGCCGGACTGCTCCGCCTGTTGCATTTCCGACGCGCAGAAATTATTTTTAAACCACTGTAAAGAAAGCCCCGCCGCCTGCGTCACGCCCATAACGTGCCACGCGCCCGGAACAGCACAGCAGAATGTGTGCACACGTCCGCCGGGATCCGTAATGGGAGCGCTTGTGTGGGCAAACACAACGCCGGACGTACCTATTGTGGTAAAAGCTTTGCCATCGCTGACAACACCTGTTCCGACAGCGGCAGCGGCATTATCCCCGGCCCCGCCTACGACCTTAGTTCCCGCACAAAGTCCTGTAAGGCTTGATGCCTGCCGGCTGACAGTACCCGTAACTTCCGGCGACTCATAAAGCCTGCCGAGAAGAGACGAATCGATATCCAAAGCAGAAAGCACCTCCTGCGACCAGCAACGGTTGGGTACATCAAGGAGCTGCATTCCCGACGCATCGGACATTTCGGTGGCAAAATCCCCTGTCAGTCTATACCGAAGGTAATCCTTCGGCAGCAGAATATGCCGGCATTTGGCGTACAGTTCCGGCTCATGCTTTTTTACCCACATAATCTTTGACGCCGTAAATCCCGTAAGAGCAGGATTCGCAGTAATGGAGAGCAACCTGTCAAAACCGACACGTTCGGTTATCTCCCCGCACTCCTTTTGCGTACGCTGGTCACACCAAAGAATTGCCGGGTGCAAAACTTCTCCGTTTTCATCGAGCATAACAAGACCGTGCATCTGACCCGAAATGCCGAGTGAAACAATATTCTCTGCCGCGACGCCGCTCTTTTCAACAACGTCTTTTAATGTTTTAATGGCAGCGTTAAACCAGTCTTGTGGATCCTGCTCCGCCCAGCCGTTCTGCGGCTGAAAAAGCGGATATTCCTGCGCGGCGGAGGCGATCTTAACCCCCTTTTCATCAAACAGAACCGTCTTCGTTGCGGAAGTTCCAAGATCTATACCAATCACATATTTCATAGTTTTAACCTTCACTTAAAAAGAACGGAATTTATTACTGCCTGCAGATATTCCTGCCTGCCGGATGACGGTGCGTCCGGCTTTTTCTTTGCGCAGGCATAATCGCTGAGCTGTGCGAGCGTTGTTTTGCCGTTTACGATATCAGCGCCTATACCGCTGTTGAAACTTGCGTATCTGTTTTTCACAAATTCATCGATCCTGCCGTCCTCGATCAGCTCGGCAGCCTTGATAAGACCGAGCGCAAATGTATCCATACCGAGTATGTAGCTCTGCACAAGGTCTTCCATCGTGTTGCTGGGACGTCTTGATTTTGCGTCAAAATTAAGACCGCCGTGCGCAAGCCCGCCTGCTTTGAGGACTTCATACATACACATGGCTGCGTCATACACATTGCATGGGAACTCATCGGTATCCCAGCCGAGCAAAGTATCGCCCTGATTGGCGTCTATACTGCCGAGCATATTATTCACGGCGGCAATGCGCAGCTCATGCTGGAACGTATGCCCTGCCAAAGTGGCGTGATTCGCCTCGATATTCAGCTTGAAATCCTTGTCAAGACCATACTGCCGCAGGAAGCCGATAGCCGTTGCGGCATCAAAATCGTACTGATGCTTCATGGGCTCTTTCGGTTTCGGCTCAATATAAAAATCGCCGGTAAAACCGATACTGCGCGCATAATCCGCAGCCATATGCATAAGACGGGCGATATTTTCCTGCTCGAATTTAACATCTGTATTCAGAAGCGTCTCATAACCTTCACGGCCGCCCCAGAACACATAGCCTTCGCCGCCGAATTTAACCGTAAGGTCAATGGCTTTTTTAATCTGCGCTGCGGCAAAAGCATATACTTCGGCGGAATTCGTGCTTCCCGCACCGTTCATATAACGAGGATTTGAAAACATATTCGCTGTGCCCCACAGGCATCTGATTCCGGTCTTCTGCATCTTTTCAAGGATATAATCCGAGATCTCATCAAGCCGTGCATTTGTTTCATTTATGTCGTCCGCTTCCGGCACCAGATCAACATCGTGAAAGCAGAAGTACGGAATAGAGAGCTTTTCCATAAACTCAAATCCAACATCTACTTTTGCCCTTGCATGCTCCATTGTTGCCGGAGCCGCTCCGAAAGATTTGTCAAAGGTCTCCCTTCCGAACATATCCGTGCCGCCGGCGCACAAAGTATGCCACCATGACATTGCGAATTTCAGGTGGTCTTTCATGGGTTTGCCCATAATAACACGGTCCGCATCATAGTAACGGAACGATAATGTGTCTTTGCTTTCGGGTCCTTTAAAATCAACTTTCGGAATCGTGATTTGATTATTCATATTATATTTGTCTCCTAATTATCAGCTGTAAAATCGTAACCAAATATTTAATGTAATGCCGTATTGTTTCTGAAGCTAACCGCAGACATAGGTTCTGCCCATTTGTGAAAACGGCAGCTGTTCAAATCCCTCCGGAAGCTGTGTAAGCGAATAGTCGCCTTCCGCCGCAAACGGGGAATCACCCAATTTATATAGTGTGTTTTCAGAAATATCGCTGTATTTTTCCGCGCCCTCAGAGATCTCCCCGATATCCTTTCCGGCGTTGACAACAACATTGTGTTTTACACTGCTGTTGGCAGGATTGGCGGCGAACATAGGATCATCCGTGTTTTCAAAATCGTCTGAAAGCTGTGACAATTCCGGGAATTCAGATTTCCAAATCTGCGAATGGACATCCACTTCATTAAGCGTCGCCCAAAGTCCCTCTCCCGGAGTCTGGCTGTGACGGAACCAGCTGCCCGAAGCACTGCCGATCACCGCACGGTCATCATAATAAATCGGTACAGCGGCATTCACAATCAGATTATTCTCTATTTTCAGATCTCTTCCGCCTCCGAGCAGGAACGCACTGCCCGGAATATTGACGAGCAGATTCCCGTAAGCTTCCTGACCCGAAAGCGCATCATCAAAATAAATCCCGCTCGGCGTAAAGTCACCTGAGCCAATATTGTAAATGCAGTTATAACGTATGACATTGCCGTAATAGCTCCAGCTTCTGCCCGAATAAACAGCGCCGGCATCGGAAGATTCCTGAACAACATCGTGGATGATATTATATTCAATAACATGATCGTTGCCTGAGTAGGTTACAGCCTCATGCGGCGAGTTATATATCTCATTATGGCTGCATACAGCGCCCACGCCGTTTAGGCTCACGGCAGCCTGATACGTTCGGTAAACCTGTGACCAATCGTGAATAAGATTATTTGTGACGACATTCTCACTTGACGTAAGGGTATCGCGGTCTCCGCCGGTGAGGATAACGCCTGCCTTGCCCGTGGCCGTGATCTCATTATTTTCAATAAGAATATGCTCTCCTTCAAGCTCCACGGCGTTCTCGCCCACATTTTTTACGGTACAGTTTTTAACCGTGATGTTGCTGCCCTTGCCCTTTATCGCCCCGGCACGCGTGCCGGTGAAAGTGATACCGTCAAATGTGATATTCTGAGCATCCTGCAAAGTGACAAGATCGTCTGCGGAAAGAGATATCTCAAGAGACTGATTTTGAAAATCAGCGGGAGCAATGAAATAAAGCTTCAGATCATTTTTATCGATATACCATTCGTTTTCGGCATCAAGTTCTTCAAACACATTGAAAAAGTAATAAGGCATACCCTCTTTAAAGCCGTAAACACTGGCGTATTCGGTCGTTATCGTGCCGTCACCTGCTTCTTTCAGCGGCGTGGTTGAATCCGCCCAGTCATATTGAAAATAGCCGAACATCCAAATATCGTCGCTGTTCGTCCAGGACTTCACTCGGTCTGTAACCGCTTTATCCGCCTCAAAAGTGCCGCCGCGCGGATTTTTCATCGTTTCCCAGTCCGGGTTGGTCTCGGTGCCTTTATCTGTATAGACCTCTTTTGAATCGCCGTTATCAATGATTTTTCCCGTATAGAGATATTCCCCGGTGTTCGGATAACGTGCCAAGGTCATTCTCTCATTATCGCAAAAGAGTTCACAGTAAAGGCTGCCGGCAGCGTCGTATTTTTCCGCCTGATTATACTGACCGAAAGCACGCAACTGTCCGATACGCTCAGCTGTTACGCCGTATTTTGACAGATCAAGCACTTTTATATTCCCCCGATAATCCTCAAAATCAGCAGGGTCGAGCGTCAGTCCGCCATTGAGCACCGCGCTGTTTTCGGCAAAAAATGTGATGCCGCTGTCCTCTTGTGTGAGAACAAGGGACGTGATTTGATATTCCCCGTCCTCAAGATAAATGACCTTTTCCTGTTTATCCAGTGTTCGCGCCGTTTCCAGCGCCTTCTGAAGTGTTTTGAGAGGCTCTTCTTTTGTGCCCGGGTTTTGGTCGCTGCCGGACGGCGAAACATAAATATCACCATCGATCTGCTCTCTCGCCCGCTGTTCCGGCACGGATAGATTTACAGGCTCCGCCTGTTTTTCCGACATCTTTTTTTGTGATGAACAGGACGCAAATGCCGTTACCATCAACACAGACAGCAGCAGGCAAATGATTTTTTTTATTCTTTTCATAGCACAGACCTCCTGATCTGCTGGATTAAAAGTGAAAGGTTACCTGAGCCAAACAGTTAGAATACCGTCTTTGCCCGGTTCGGCAATCAGATCTCCGTACTCGTTATAGCTGTGCGCTTCATCACAAGTCAGCTGACCCTGCGGACAGCTTAACGCACATGAAGCTCCGCTGTGCGATATGACCTGAGCTTTTTTGAGTCTGCCGTTTTCCCAGAAAATATCAACAGTATAATTGCCTTTTGCTTTAATCCCACGGACGGATCCGCTGACCCATACGTCGGGCAAAGCGGGCAACAATTCAATAACGTCAAGATTGCTTTGGAGCAGCATTTCATTGATGCAGGCAGTGTAGCCGAAATTGCCGTCGATCTGAAACGGCGGATGCGTGTCGAACAAATTAATATAGATGCAATTTGAGAGCAAGTTTTGAATAAGCTTGTGTGCGCGGTTACCGTTTCCGGCGCGTGCCCACTCGGCTATTCGCATACAGGTGCCCCATCCGGTGCTCTTATCGCCGCGGTCATTGAGTGAAACCACGGCGGCATCCAGATATTCGGGATTTTTCCGCTTATTGATGATATCGCACGGATAAAGTCCGAGAAGATGGGATAGATGCCTGTGACCCTTTTCCCCGATCTCACCGAGTTTCTTCTCGTGGTACCACTCTTTAATCTGACCGCTTTCCCCTATCTCGATCGGATGCAGACGGGAAAGGATATCATTCCACTTGGCTACTAAATCAGGATCGGCATTCAAGGCATTTGCCGCCTTGACGGCGTCGATATATAACTGAGCGATCAATGTCTGCTCGTATGTATTTCCCATTGTTCGAGGACCATGCTCGGGTGAAAAACAGGGAGCTGTCACCAGACGTCCGTTATGCTCTATAAGCATGCGTGAAAAATATTCCGCCGTTTCTCGGAGCATAGGATAAATTGTTTTTTTCAAAAGCACGGTATCCTTTGAATATTCATAAGCGCCGAATACATCATGCAGTACCCAAGACACCGCAGCAGGAGACCAGCCCCAGCTGAATCCCCAACCGGGACAGGTCCAGCCGAAAGGCGTGTTCTGCGTGTGAAAGAGGAACCCCTCTTTGCCGTTTTTTGAGCATTCCTTTCCCGTATATATGCGCGCAGTCAAGCGTCCCGGCTCCCGCAGTTTATCTATATATCTGATAAGGGGAACGGCACATTCCGCCAGATTTGAGCTATATACGGGCCAGTAGTTCATTTGCAGATTTATATTCAAATGAAAGTCACTGTTCCATGGCGGTCTGTTTGAAACATTCCATATACCCTGAAGATTGGACGGCAACATATCGCTTTCACGTGATGACGCAATAGTCAGATACCGTCCGAAATGATAGAGGAGCATTTCATAGCCGCGTTTATCGCTTTCCGGCGTATCCGCGTTATGATAAGCTCGAACCATGCGGTCTGTCGGCGGCAGTTTTTCACTGCATCCGAGCTCCAGCTCAACACGACCGTACAGATTTCGGTAATCTTCAAGGTGGCGCTCATAAAGCTTATCCCTGCCGAGCCGCATAGCATTTTCCGCACAGCGGATAACACGCTCCCGCAGCTTTTTGAGACTCTCACCCGTACGGTAAGTAGGATAATGATCGCAGTAATCCGTATCCATACTGAGACAGACCGTGCAGTATGTTGCGCCGCTGACAGAAAGCACGGAACCGAACGAGCGAGTTCTGCCGTCTGTTTTTACGGTCAGATAAGCACAGTATTTCAAACCGTTTTCAAGAAGGCTGCCGCTGTGAATCAAGCCTTTTTGCGTTGCGCGGACAAAACCGAAATGGCTTGGTTTAAGACGAATATTACAGCGAAGCTCGCCCTTTTCCGCGCGTTCCGTATGCAAAACAGCTGCGGAGTCGGGATAGGATACAAAATACTGCCGTGTGTCATGATATATTTTCTTATCTCTGCCTTTAGCGGCGTATGAGACCGTGCAGACCGCCGTATTCAAATCAAGCTCACGCAGATAGCTGTCAGGATCTTTATCAACGCCCGGATAATCGATTATCAATTCGCCCCAGCACTGATATGCCCCGTAACCTGCCTTTTTGCCAACAAGTTTGTTGCACAGGGTCTCTGCTTTCTGCATTTCTCCCTGCTGAAAAAGCTTCTGCACTTCTTTCAGGTAATCGCTTGGCATTTTTCCGTTTCTGTCCGGCTTCGTGATATTGCCGCCCTGGTAATTGGGGCGCAGCTTTGAAGGACCGCCCGTCCACAGGGTCTTATGATTGAGAATGATCTTCTCGCAGTTCACTTCCCCATATACACTCAGCCCGATACTGCCGTTACCCAAAGGGAGCGCCGACTGCTCCCAGACGACCTCTTTGTTTATATAGTTTTCAGGTCTGGACATTTCAATACGGCTGACAGGCGTATCATAATATAATTTCATAGAAGCACCTCTGCAAATTTCAGATTTGGCAGATCAAGAATACCGTTTCATACTAAAGAATCCGTGATTATGCTTATGTTTCCCGGGAAATGAGACTTAAACATCCAAAGCATATTTTCCGATCGACCTTTCGGTTCTGTTCTTGTACTTTCCGTTTGTAAAATCAGGAATCTCAATCGGTATATTTCCGTTTGCTATAGACTTCTCGGACAGAGCCGTGATGCACATCCATGCCGCCGCGTCATAAACATCGATTGCAGGATAGCTTTCCCCTCTTGCGGCACTGAGCATAGCACGCAGCACCAGATAATCCATACCGCCGTGACCGCTTGCGATCATACCCTCCGATTTATGCTTCCACAGATCATTATCATAAATTTCCGCGTATTTATCGGCATTTTTCCATATTTTCTGCGGATCGGTATCCAGTTCGGCAATATCTACTTTAAGATCCTTTTCAAGGAAAACATAATCGCCGTCCTCCTGATACATGCCCTTTGTGCCATGAATGGTAAAGTTCCTGCTGTATATGCGGGGCAAAGTAGTGTCCAGTGTAAGCGTTATGGTCTCTCCGTTCTCGCAGGTGATGACCGTGGTTACGATATCTCCCTGACGGAACGCAGTGTTCAGCAGCTCTTGATCATCGGGTTTGTTATCTCTGATATACTGCGCCAGACCTCTCGCTTTACTCGCTACGCTTACAAGGCGCAGCATACGGTTGCCGCGGTTGATGCCAAGGATCTTGGCGATAGGTCCCAGTTCGTGCGTAGGATAGTTTTCGCAGTTGTGATTGATATAATGCGAAAGGCGGTAATGCCTGTTTTCCCTGCCGTAAGAAACTTCTTTACGAAGGTCGTGCTTATATGCGCCGTCGCAGTGCACAATCTCTCCGAACGCACCGGCACGAGCCATATTGAGACACATAAGCTCACGACGGCCGTAACAGCAGTTTTCAAGAAAGAAAAAGGGTGTTTTTGTTTTCTCATATGCTTTGACCAGATCAAAACACTCCTGTAAATTGTAAGTTCCGCCAACCTCCATTGCGGCAAACACGCCCCGACGCATTGCCTCGATGGCAATGGCAATGTGATACTGCCACGAGGTGGAGATAACAGCCGCGTCCACATCTTCACGCAAAAGCACTTCTTTATAATCCTGCGACATAAAAGGCGTGCTGCCGTATTCTTTTTCAACCGCCTGTGCCGCCGCTTTTGTACGGTCCTCATAAGCGTCACAGACAGCCACGATCTTTACGTCTTTCATTTTCAGCAAAGGTTCCATGAGCTGCTTGCCGCGTTCGCCCATGCCGATCATTGCTACTCTGACTGTTTTTTGCATGCTTTATTTTTCCTCCTCAGGTGCTCTCAGCACAAACCATTTGTAAGACATAGCCGGGAGCGTAAGTTTCATATGAACATTTGCGTTTGAATCTATGTTATAAGATACGGGCGCTTGATCGTTTTCGGAAATAATAACTGTTTTTTCGGTGATTTCCGATTCCTTAAGCGGCGGTATCGGTCTGTCCGTAACTTTATCGTCCGTGATGTATGTACGCGCCGAGCCGTCACGGGCACGGATAACAAGAGGTGCGATCTCCTCTCCGTAAAGCGGATACTGAACATCGCTGTTTTTCGTGTTTTCAAACGGCGCCGGGGGCATATTCAGAACGGAAAGGCCTGTGTAATACACGGGCAGAGTGATCTCCTCGGTCAGCTCCTGATCCGTTTGGTTGAAGAACATAACAAAGCCGCGGATATCTCCTGTATGCACCTGATTCATGATTGCATCCATGCAGGTGGTTCTGGACGGATTCGACGTATCTATACGGGGCGGCATAAAGTGCACGGTAACACCGTTCAGCACCCGGCGGTACTTTTTGTATACGGAAGTCCATTTTGCGAAGATCCTTTTGCCTTCTTCGGAATCATATGCTTTCCGACCGCGGATCGTGGGCCAGACGCCGCTCGCAACGATCTGAGCCATTGCCCAGTCAAACTCGAATGCGTTCCGTTCCGTGGGGAAAAACTGAGCGTCCTTTCCGCCGCCGTGATAGACATTGAGCGGCAGGAACCCCCAGCCCTGCGAAGGATTTTTAGAGAAAGTGCCTTTATAATAATAAATCCGTGAAGTTACAAGCTGTTCACAGCGGCGCTCGGAGAAAGCAATTTCCTCATATCCCACACCGCTGCGGTTGGTGCCGTTTAAAAAATGCCAGTCCGGCGCATTGATATAAACACCGCGTTTCTTTATTTCCCGGTACCAGTCCACAACGGATGCTTTCCACTGCTTATACTGCGAATCGGTAAAATCATCATGATTGTGCGTTTTGCCTCCTGAGCACATAAGCATACCGTAAGGTCCGTCGATCTCCACGGCGTCCGCTCCTGTTTTATCTATAAAGCGCAGAACATTTTTCATATACTGCTTTGCCCAGTCCGTGGCAAGGCAGCGGCAGATATGACTGCCGTCATGGTTGAGCGCTTCATCGCCTTTTACAGGGCGGTAATTCTTAACATACGCCAAGGTATACGCTCCCATACGGATACCCTTGCTGTGACCGTAGTCATAAGCTTTTTTGATTCGCTGAAGATAGCGCTCGTTTCCGCTTTCCATATTGACGCCCGATCCGAAAGACTGGATGATCATTTCAATACCGATCTCTTTACACTGATCGACAACCTTGCGGATCGTGCCCGGAGAATTGGAGATCAAATGGAAGAACGAAACATTATCCGTGCACCATGGCGCGATACGCCGGTACATTTCTTTGACTTCTATCAGACGCTGCTCATAATATTCCGTGCAGAACAGCAGCTCAAAAGCCGTGATCGAATCAACAGTCTCACCCACGGCGAGCTTTACATTCATGCGCTGGAGAGGTTTCACCTCGAGCATATCATACCTGTAACGCGCGTAATGCTTTGCGTATTTCTGAAAATCAAGCCCGATAAAATCCGTTGTGGAATCATAATCGCTGTCCACAAACAGGGCGTCACGGTCATCCGTGATTCTCATAACATCAACGGCGATATTGTCTATTGTTACGGTTTCTTTTCCTGTGTTCTTCACGGTCAAAAGCTTCATCATAACCGGCATGCCGTCATATATCTCATATCTTACAGTAACTTCCGGCAGTCCGTCAGCCGCATAACGCAAAAGCAGGGCTTTGCCAGGCGGCGGATACACTCCGTCTGAAGTCATTGTTTCCGTCCTGTGAAAAGCAATACGCTCAACGCATGGCGCTTCTTCGGCGCTTATCAATGTGTAAGCGGACGAGCTTTGCGCTTTGCCGTTTACGGAGAGCTCAAAATCATCATACGGCGAATCAATGAGCTGTCTGTTATTTTGAAGATTCTCAAAAGACAAGGTCTTACTTTTCGTCTTATCGATCTCCCTGCGCACAAGGCCGTTTGAAAACACAAAGCTGTTTTCGGTTTCTTTGATCTCTGACAGAAATTCGCTGTCATCCAATACCCAATACTTCATAGCTTCCCCTATCCAATCATTTCCAAGTCAAAAATATATGTATACTTTTCTTTATAATGCAGCACCTTTTTAAATTGTTCCGCTGTATCGGGACCGCAGCTTGCGCTGCCGATACCGCGCATAAACCCGTTCAGATGAAGGATCGTTGCGTTCACTCTCCTTACATCCTCGCGGTGCTTCGCTTTTTGAAGATTCTCCTCTTCAATATTGACCGCCTTGAAATGCAGCGGCTGCGCCACGGCGGTAACACGGATTCCCGATCCCGTATCATCGGTGATCTCCGCCCAGCGGACACCGCTTCGGTTGCCGGACTCCTGTGGCTTGATATACGGAACATACATGTCGCCGGCAGTGGTTCTGTAAACGCCCATAACGGACTGAGCTGAAAAATCGGAATAACATTCCGCATCGCCCATGCCGTAATATCTGATATTCTTACAGTCTCCCCTCAATTTCAGTGTGAGACCGATCTGCGGTATATCCAAAGGCTTTTTGCAGAAACTCGTCAGAGTGAAAGAAATACGGACTTTTCTCTGCGATACGGCTTTTGATTCAATCACTGCGTCAAAGCGTTTTCTCAGCCCGTCAAACAGCGAAAATTCGGAAGTAACTGTATTCAGATAATCGTCAAAACCGCGTTTACAGCTGCCTATACGCAAAGAAGTAATACCTGCTTTTTTCAGCTGACGCATCATAAAAACATGGTTGTCTATCAGCGCCTGTGTCAGCTGCACAGTGAAGCCCTGAGAACCGGCGGCAAGGATATCTCTGCCGTTCCTGTCGGCAAGACGGCAGAGATTGCCGTTTTTTCCCCATTCAATCTTGCTTTTTCCGTCCGCGAGCGCCAGATTTTCGCCGCGGTGTTTCCATGTGACTTCTTTTCGCCGTGTTTCAGCCTGAGGCAAAGCTTCGTGTATGACGATCTGTTCTTTACCGATCGTCCCCCCTGTCTTGGTATCCGTATAATGCAATATCAAAAACAAATCATCACAGTCACGGAAAGAAAGATCCGCAGGCAGTTCTGCCGTCTGCTGCGGCTCTATAACGGAATCGAACCGCATCTCTTCAAGTATTTTTGCGTTTTTCAGAAGATAATAATGAATCTCAATGCCGCTGCTTGAAGCAAAACGATTCGTATTTGTGACCAGCAATTTGCCGTTACGGTATTCCGCACGAAGCGGACTGTACACATTTTTCATACAGAAAGCGCTCGGAGACGGAGTCCTGTCGGGAAAGAAAAGACCGTCGCAGCAGAAATTACCGTCGTTCTTTTTATCTCCGTTGTCACCGCCGTATGTGTATTTATACTTCGCCGTTTCACTGAAATGCGCATGATCCGCCCATTCCCAGATACATCCGCCCAAAAAGCGATCATCGCTGTAAATAACATCCCAGTATTCGTCAAGCCCGCCCGGACCCACGCCCATGCTGTGGGCATATTCACACAGGAAGAACGGCGCGTCATAATTCTTTTCGCCTTTCCATTCGCCTCGTGCCAAAGCCCGCATATCAGACGGTGAAGTATAAAAGTGCGACAAAATATCGTACCGCACACGCTCTGACCTGCATGCAGGCTCATAGTGCACGGGAATTTCGGTTTTTGATTTCAGATAAGCATAGCTTTTATCAAAGTTTCGGATGCCGGTGCACTCATTCCCCATCGACCACATAATAATACAGGCATGGTTTTTATCACGCTCAAAGAGCGCGGACATACGGTCGATAAACCGAGGCTCCCATTTCGGATTATCGCCGATCCATTTCGGATTGAAACAGCCGTGCGATTCCATATCCGCCTCGTCCACAAGATAAATTCCGTAAACATCGCACATGGTCACAAAAAGCGGATCGGGCGGATAATGCGAGGTGCGCACACAGTTAACGTTATATGCTTTCATCAGTTCAATATCTTTTTTCAGATCATCGGCCGTCATGGCGTAACCGCGCACAGGATGTGTGTCGTGATGATTTACGCCTTTCAGTTTTATCAGTTTATCATTGAAAAAATATCGGCAGTTCTCTATTCTGATCGTGCGAAAGCCGACTTTCTGGCGGGTGCATTCAAGGACCTTGCCGTTTTGCAGCAAGGTCAGCTCCAGATCATAACAAACAGGGATTTCGGCGTTCCATTCACGCACATCCAATGCATCAAATCGAATATTCTCCCCCGCACTGACGGTCTGAGAAGCGATACATTCGGTATCGTAATAGAGTTCGGCTTTCAGCGTTGCACCGTTTGCTCCCCGTATATCAGACGTAAGTACGGCACTGTAGCCGCGCTCTGTTTTTTCAGTTTTAAAAGCGAAATCAAACAAATACGTTTTCTTGTGTTCTGTTATATAGACATCACGAAAAATACCGTTTTCGCGAAACATATCCTGACACTCAAGATAGGTCCCTGTTGACCATTTATATACGACCGCCACAAGCTCGTTATCATTCGGCTTGAGCAAAGCCGTTATATCAAATTCCGCGCTGTTATGGCTGCCCTCGCTGTAACCTGCATAAGTTCCGTTTATATACAGGTCCAGAGAGGCGCAGACTCCGAGAAAAGTTAAAATATAATGTACGTCCTTTTTCAGGTCAACGGTAAACATTTTGCGATACACTCCGACAGGACAGTTTTTAGGAGTCTTCGGCGGACGGCAGGGAAACGGATAATGTGAATTCAGATAGTTGACCGTATCGTAGCCGGTTTTCTGCCAAGTGGACGGAACGGATACCTTTTGAAATGCTGTTCTGTCCGTATCCAATCTGTCAGGCAGTTGCGAGGCTTTCTTATAATACATAAAATCCCACTCGCCCGAAAGCATAATGATCGCGTCGCTTTCGGCTCTTTCCGTAAACCAATCCGTTTTTCGCATTGCTTCCACGGTTAGGAACGGTATAAAATAGCTGCGATGCTCCAGTCTGTTTTCTGAAAACTTACCGAAGTCGCGATAATTGGTTTTGTTGATCGTATAACGCATTGTTAGACCTCTTACTATCACAATTCATTGTTGGATTTATACTCATTTGAGCTTTCGGATATCCGATAGGTCTGATTCTGCACCGCGTCAAAGCAAAGAACGGCTCTGCCATGACGGTCGGCAAATTCGGTATACGGCACGGGCTGACCGTCTTCAGAACAAATATCGGGATGCGAAAACTCATTATATATCTGAATTTTATCCTGCACAAGGCTGGTGATCTCGATATGCTGCACACGCTGATCTTTGGCTGAATAAGATGCACTTACCAAAAACGCACCGCGGGCACGCAGGTTGACAAACGAGCCGTCTCTGTCCTTTAACCAGTTCGGGAACACCTTGATCGTTTTCGTATCGCTCGACAGCAGCATGCTGTGAATGAATTCGATTCCTCCGGATTTTTCTATACCGTGAGTGTCGCCGTAATCCTTTACGGAATAGTTGACCATAAAATCCTTTCGGTACAGGCGCTTGAATTCAGACAACACTTTTTCGGGGCTGTATCCGCAGCGAATGGCATGAATGAATATCTTAGGCAAATTGTTGACTTGGCGGAAACTATCATGATCCAAAGCTTTGTACCAGTCGATCGTGCGCCGGGACGCCTCTTTTACCCGATCGTCGCTGTCAAATGTCATATCCTCGCAGGGATGAATAAATTCCAGCGCTACGGTTGCCGAATATTCATTGTAGACTAAGCCTTTTTCACCGAGCGCCAAAATGTTATCCATTTTCTTCTTCTTAAAGAATCTGCCATGCTTTGCATTGCGGATAGGATACTGCGGCAAATGATCCGAAAAATCCTGCCAAACATCAGCCTTTTCACGGCTGACCTGAAGAAAGCCGCGGTTTACGCCGTCTAAAAGGCAGTGCAGGATATTTTTAATCGTACCGACAACATGCGTTGCGTTTAATTCAAAAGAGCCCTCATGCGCACCCGACCACAGATTATAGCGATAGCCGCCGTCAGGCAGCATCTCTTTTTCGCGCCAAGCAAGAAAGAAATTTACATTCAGCTCTAAAAACTCAGCGATTTTACGCAGAAATTCGCCGTCCAGTGTATAGAAATAATAAGCGGTAAGCCCCATAGCGGTAAATGCCGCGTCGTCGATCTGGTGCCAATAGCCGCCGTGCTCATCCCACGCCGAAACACCGTAAGGTCCGAGCGCAACGTGATATAGGACGGCATTATCTATACCCCTGCGCAGATCCCGCCTGCTCGCGAAGACCTGGCCGTTGCACATGCCGCCGCAGACATATTCACGGCAGACAAGCTTTGTTTCTTCTTTGGCGCGCCGCCTGCCCTCAGGTATAAAATCCAAAAGCGGCTCAGCAAGAGGTTTGGCAAATTCAGGCCGGTTAGACGCGTACATTCCGTAAAAAGGCGCGATAAAATTGTAGTTCATATGAAAATCGCCGTTCCACTTTGGATGGTCGGTCGTAATAAAATTACCGTAAAGACCGGGAGGCATTTTGTTTTCACGCGAACAACACGCCATAATATATAAAGATCCGTAATAATATTTTTCAAGGTCAAAATCCGAAAGGTCAACGAAGGACGCGCACCAGAAGGCGCGCCACCAATCGGCATGCTTTTGCAAGGCTGACATGATCTTTTGCGCATCGGAAAGCCTTTCCAAAAGATCCGCCGCCTGCCTCACGGCGGAACTGCCGAGCAGCCTGCCGCGGCCGTCATACGTTTTACCTCCGCCGCCTGCGGCTAAGACCAGATGCTTAGACTTGTTTGCGGCAAGCTCGATATGATAACGTATCTCACTGTTCGTATGGGATACTTCCTGCAGTTCATCTTCAGCATCAAATAAACGAAGCGCAACCGTAGAAGTCCATGACTTTTCGTTTTTGGCAAAATCCGCAGTCGAGCGCTGTATGTATCCGTTGGACTGATCCTCAACATACGCGCACGGATACTCCTGCGCATTATTCGGAACACTTAACGTCATATTCAGCGCTCTATTCGTTTTGGAAAGCACTGTAAACACCATTGCGTTACAGTCCGCCAAACAATATGCTGTAATACTGACATCATCATAAACGCTTTTCACGCTTGCGCAGGTAAGGTCTATCTGCTCACAAAAATGCCTGCGGCAGGTGAGATTATCAAACGACAAAGCGCCCGCGCGAAGTGTGGTTACGCGGCGCACATCAAAATCCATCACAGCATTTGTCTGAAGATCGCCGCAGCTCCAAAAATCGTTTTTACCGAAAAGATAACGTTTAGCGGTTGCCGAGCCGTCCGACACTGCTGCCAGATCGCCGTTGCCCAGCAGAAAGGTGCGCGGCATTGCCGTTGTGACCGCGCCCTTAAAATCAGGCTTATGTATGGAATTATTAAAGCTTTTCAGTTTTTGCGACAGTTTATCCCACTGCACCTGCACAGCAAGCCCTCCCGTCTTCACGGCTTTAATATAAGCATTGCTACTTCATTGTCCTGAAGTTCTATATCAAGATGTTTTCTAATATTTACATCCCCGGCGCCTTTGCTTTCTGTTTTCGGTTCCGAGCTTTTGCGGATTTCATCAAGCTGCGCTTTAGAGAGTTCCGAAGGCTTGCCCATTTTTTCCCAAAGCGCCACAGGGTTTCCGTTTTGAGAATTGATTCTCTTTACCGTAATCGAAGTAAACAGCGGCGCATTTTCAATATTGAAACGCGCGCGGTATGTTTCACCCTTCGGTTCAAAATTCTGAGCGTAAACAACAAGATACAAACTTCCGTCATCGCCATGAAAAGCCGCAAACTCCACTTCATCATTTGTAACGGGCAGGGTGTATCGCGCATTCGGTATCTCCGCCAGCATCTTAAACGCCCAAAAGGCAGGCTTTTTGATACCGTCCACCGTCAGCAGACCGAATCCCCCGCAAAAAGGATCGGTAAAGAAAAAGAGTTCTTCAAAAATATCCGAAAAAGTCCAGTAACTGGACCCGTCAATAATGTTCTGATTATCAAGAACCGTTTTTACAAAGAACGCCGCTGCCGCCGTTGTGTCATGAATCGCAGCGGTACAGTTTGAGCTGATGCTCCATTCCGTATAAAACAAAGGGAGTTTTCCTGCTTCGGCGCGGGCACACTTTGCCTCTTTCGTCATATATCCTTTCAGATCATTTGTAAAATCATTTACATTATCAAAAACAGGCTGCAAAAGTGAGCGCAGCGAGGTTTGATCTCCTGTTGCGTTAAGCTTTCTGATTTGGCGCAGACGTTCACGGTTTATGGAATGACCGAGCGCATCCGTGGGATACTGATGGGTAGATACAAAATCGACCGGAACGTTTTCCCTTCTGCAAAAATCAAGGAACTCGGGAATATATTTGCTGCAGGTGGTTGCGGGACCTCCTACGATCAGTTTTTCGTCTACGCTTTTCAGAGCCCTGACAGTTGCGGCATATAAACGAAAATAATCCTTCATATCGCCTTTGAAAAAGCAGGCAAGATCCGGCTCGTTCCACACCTCAAAATACCAAGTGCGCACCTCTTCGGCGCCGTAACGCCGTATCAGAAATCTTGCGAACGCGCGGATGAAATCCTGCCATTCCTCTGTTTTTTTAGGCAGCGTGACATTGCCCTTATAATAGAAGACCGTTTTTCTGCCTGAGGCAAGCGCTTTCGGCATAAAGCTTATCTCAACGAACGGTTTCACGCCGGCAGCAAGGAGATTATCATATACTCTTGCGACCTGGTAAAAATCATAAATTTTCGTCTTGTTCCTGACTTTAACAGGCAGATGATCGGAAAGACGCACACACACGTTCATATCATCGTCAAAAATTCCGTGAAAGCGCACGCGCTCTATTCCCAGCTCATCATGAACTGTTTTCAGCTGTTCCAGATAGTCCGCGCGCTGCGCAAGCGCCGCATGACCGCTGCCCACGCAAAACTGCCAGTGCTTTTTTACCTGAACGGTCTGACCGCTGTAATCAAAATCAAATGAAAACGGTTTCATGGAACACCTGCTTTCCCTGTTGAATATCATGCATTTCAGTTCTCGCCCACATACTCGACGGAAACTTCCTGATTAATGGCGTTTATCTTATTCGGCAGCCAGTCATTGCCGAGCTTCAGATCCGCTTCACTGTCCTTATGAACAATCACCTTCTGAACCGAAGACGCTGTTGAGAAAAAGGCATAATTTCCGATTGATTCAACAGACGCCGGTATCTCAATAGACGTTAACTTCGTGTTGTCAAGATAAGAAAATGCGTCGTCGCCGATCTCTTTAAGTGTGGACGGAAGCGTCAGCGACTCCAGACCGCCACATTTTAAGAATGCTTTATTGCCTACTTTTTCAAGCCCTTCGTTAAACTGAATGGAACGCAGATTGCCGCATAGATAAAACGCATTGTCACGAATGGTCTTGACCGTATCGGGAACGGTAAATTCACCGCCGGACGTATTGCCGCTTTCATCCGTTACGATCGGCGATCTTGCATTGGGATAAAAAAGCAGTTCCGTCATATCTTTATTGTATAAAACTCCGTCCACCGACGTGAAATACGGATTTTCCTCGCTTACGTAGATCGCTTTTAGCTGCTGACAGTTCGTAAGCGCCCATATACCGATTGTGTGAACATGCTTGCCTATATGAAGTTCCGTCAGATATTCGGCGTTGGCAAAGGAAAAATCCATCAGCTCGGTAACATTTTTCCCTTCATATGTATCCGGCACGGTAAATGCGGTTTCAGTGGATGTGCTTGAATAGCGGTACAAGCCATAACCATCTGCATTTTCCTTATATTCGGTTGCTTTATTCCCTGTCAGGGAGCAGGAAGAAAACAGCCCGGTCAGAACGACTATAAGAAGTATACCTGCAAATACGGATCGAAACGATTTTTTCATTTTGCCGCCTCCTTAAACAGACTCCGCATGAGTTTCAGACAGATCTTCTTCCGAAAGGGCGTGTTCAAGATTTTTTGCTTTCGCCCGTTCACGAAGCTCATCCATCATTTCCTCATGCCGTTGTTCGGTCATATCATAAAAATGATAAGGTATTGCCGACAACAGACCCGTAACCGCCGTCAGAACAATGGTGACTATAAAAATACGGTTGCGGATATCCGTGTCAAAAAGAATATTCCAGTCCGAAGTAAAACCAAACATGCCGTAGATCATCGGCACAACCATAGCGGCAACGGTAGTGACAGGAGAAGCGAGATAGGAGAAGATACCCATGCATCCGTCTAATCTCTCGCCAGATATATACTGCTGATAATCCCATATATCCGCGTTCATGGAAGTGGTGATGATCGTCATAACAGAGCCGAGCATCGTTGCAAGATACTGTGAGATCACGATAATGACAAGGCTGTTCATATAAACGCCGGCAACTGACAAAAGCGAGCAGGCAACATTCATATACTTGCAGAACAACATCAGCCTTTTTTTGCCGAATTTCTTGATAAGCCAAGGAGACAAAAGCATACCGGGCGTATACGCTGTTCCCAGTATGGAGGACATGATCCCCATAAACCAGTCCTGACGCATAGAATAAATAATAAGCATATTAACGATATTGATAGCGCCTGTAGAAAAGGTTGTGATCCATGTGGAGATATTCGTTATCCATAAATATTTGTTGCGAAGAACTTCTTTAAAGCCTTTTTTCATATCGATCTCGGGCTTGTGGTCTTCTTCCTGAATCACACGGTCTTTGCATCCGAACGCCAAAAACAGAGCGAACGGGATCATGATAAGAACCATGATCGGCACGACTATACGATAGGTCCTTATGTTTGTAAGTCCGCCGACCGCTGCTGCCGCAACTGGCCAGATAATATTATAAATAGACGGGAAAAGGCCGCTGATGAACGAGCCGATGGAAATGATCCTGGTTCTTTCGTTTGTATTCGGCGTTATGACATTCTGCACATTATTTGCCTGCGCAAAGCAAGTGCTGAAGGTGCTCCAAACGGCAAACATCATATTCATGACCCAGAACTTATCATTATAGGACAACTGGTTGTACGGGAACATAACAAGGAGCATCATAACCGCCATATACGGCAAAATGCCCGCAACTAACCAGCAACGGTATTTTCCGAACTTCGGCGACAATTTTCTGTAAACCAGAATATTATAATAAGTAGTCAGCACCTGCACCAAAAACTTCGTTCCGAGCACCTGCGGCAGAGCCGGCATAAACCCCTCAAAAATCGTTTGCGGAACAAAGAAGCACGCCGCTCCGACAACTGTGAAAGCCAGCGATGCCAAATGAATCAGGCGCATGGTCTTCTTCGGCGGGCGGCCGAGGTTATCCGTTATAATCATTGTGATCGGCTGAAACAGATAATTCAGCAGCATATTGACAATGCCGAGCATTGCAAAATCCATCATTTTCAAACCGTAGATCGCACCGACAAACAGGCACGATGCAGTAAAAGACAGATTGCCGCCCGTATACTGCGCATTGTTTGAGCCGCCGGAACCGAGAACAAAAAACAAAAATTCTTTGTTGGAAACATACTCGCCCGGTCTCGGCTTATTCCAATAGGTTCTCAGATCGGTAAAAAAGGTCTTCACATTTTCAGTGATCTCCGCTCTTGTTTTCATAAATTTCATCCCCTGTAAATATAAAAACGCGTATTACTTGAATATCGGTTTATCAATGATTTCGATCTCGGGCTTCAAACAGCCCTCCTGCTCGAACACAACGATCTCATTATCCTCTTTAAGCCATACACCGGGCAGATACAGCGTACGCTGGGGTCCCACTTCCCAGTAACGCCCGAGATTTCTGCCGTTTACGAAAACATATCCCTTTTTTAAATTTCGAATATCAACAAAACAATCAGCCCGGCTGCCTGCACGGAATTTTCCTTTAAGATATATCGGATAATCCGAGCCTTTGTGCTCGGAAAACTGCAGATTCTCATATTTATCAAGCGGAATCGTATAAATATCAAAGCCGTATGTATACTGCTCGCCTATCAGCACATGCGAAAGACCTTTGCGGTCGTGTATGCGTTTTGCGAAATTGATGCGCCCCATGCCTTCCACCAATATATCCACAGAGATCCTGCCCTTAAACGCAGGGATTGGGAAGGAGAAGCTTTCCGGCGCTTCCACACCCGCTTTGAGCTGCTTTTTTGTAAGCGGTTTTGAACGGTCGTATCTGCCTATAAGCTTTCCGTTAACATAAACATAGGCAATATCGTGAACACCGTATGCGGCAATCTGCGTTTGCGGATAATCGCCCTCGATCTCCGTGTGATAAAGTATCATACCGTAGTCCTGACCGTAATACTCCATGTAGTGCGGAATGTGGTCATAGTGTTTTTGCGCATTTTTCTTTATATTCTCAATGAACGACGCGGACTCGGTCAAACGCACCCTGCCGATCTTCTGCGTCTGCGGACGCTCGGGAAGCTCAGGCGGCTCGATACCGCTTTTTTCACAGATCGCATCTCTGAAAACAAAATATTTCTTTGTATAATCACCGTATTCATTCAGCGGAGCGTCATAATCATAGCTCGTGGTCGTAGGCTGGTAAACATTGGCATAATTTGCCCCTGCCATAAAGCCGAAATTCGTGCCGCCGTGAAACATATAAAAATTGAAGCTTGCTTCTTCTTCAAAAAACTCTTTAACAATCCTTTTATTAACTGTTTTAACGTATGTATTCCCGGAATGGTGGTGCTTATCGCGGAAATGATCAAACCAGCCGCACCACATTTCGCCGCACATCAAAGGTTTATCCGGCTGATACTCTTTCAGGTCCTTAAATCCCGTTTTCGGATAGCTTCCGAAGTTGACCACCTTGAATTCCTCATCCAGACTGCCGCCGGAAAGGCAATATTTGCTTTCGCCGTCGGAAGTGAACAGCAAAACGTCTATACCGTTCTCCCGCATTAAATCGCGCAGATATCGAAGATACTTTTTGTCCCGCCCATAGCTTCCGTACTCATTTTCTATCTGCATGGCAATGATCGGTCCACCGTTTGTGATCTGCTCTTTGGCAAGCATCGGCAGCAGCACGTCAAAATACTGCTTAACAAATCCGAGATAAAGTTCATTGTAGCATCTAAGCTTCATATCCTCATACTTCAGAAGCCATGAGGGAAAGCCGCCGAACTCCCACTCCGCACAGATATACGGACCGGGACGGACTATCACATACAGACCCAATTTCTGAGCGGTGTTTATAAACCCGATAAGATCATTCTGCCCTTCAAAATCAAACCGTGCCTCTTCTTTAGGCTGATGAACATTCCAGGCAACATAGGTCTCCACGGTATTAAAACCTGCCGCTTTCAGCTTTTTTAACCGATCCTCCCAGTATTCGCAGGGAATGCGGAAGTAATGCATAGCGCCTGAATAAATATGAAACGGTTTGCCGTCCATAACAAAAGCGCCGTTTTTGATCTCGAGCATAAAAGCACCTTTCTTTCTTGTATTTTATTCAATTCTGATTTTTGAACTGCTGTGCGCTGCTACAGGCACGGTTTGGAAGTCCAGCATAAATGTTTCCGAGAGCGGAACCGCTTTTTGCGAATCCTCTTCCGCGAACACTCTGTATACCGCGTCATGATCTGTTGGATTTTCGAGTAAGAGAACACCTTTATCAAGAGAGGCATGCACATGATCCATCGCAAACACAAAACCCGTATCGGGATTAAGATAAACCGCAGGGAGCTCAAAATAGGTCAGCATAGCAGAGACCTCACACCAGCATGAGCCACCCGGCAGTTCACCGACATTCGCCTTACCCTCCCAGTCGGAAAGATTACAGCGCTCTCCCATTCTGCCGGGAAGATTGCAGATCAGGCTATAAGGCTTTTGTGTAAGCTTTGAAAGGAAACCGCCCGAACGGTGAAGCTTCATTAAAGCTCTTGCATAAGCGTGATTCAGCCACTTTTGAAAATGAACATTTTTGTCATTCCAGACATAGCTGCAATACATCGGCTTTTCCGGTGTGCTGATAAACTGCGTGATATTGTGGCTGATATCCCTGCAAAGCTCCAGAAAACGGATATCGCCCGTGGCGCGGAACAAACGGAACAATGACGCGCCGGAAAGCGTGCATATACCGGGTGCGGCATGCTTGTTCTGAACACTTGCCCACACAGCGCCTGCCGTTGCGATTCCACGGCGGTACCACTGTGTATCCTTTTCATACGCATAGTCGTAAGACACGCACCAGCTTGCGCAAATCGAAGCGGTATCAACGGCATAAATGAGCCATTTCTTATCTTCGGTGCAGGAATAAAGCGCAACAAGACTTTCAAGCATACCGAAAGCCGATTCGCTGTCCGGGCAGCCCAATATCTCGCCCGGACCGCCGTTGGTAAATCCCGACTGAACATATTCGTTATAGTATCTCTCAGCTATTTCGCAGGCATAGCCGAGGTATTTATCTTCCTTAAAGTACAGACTGCAAAGCGCAAGCCCTGCCGGCGCTATCGCCGCAGAAGCCGTAAAAGGGGCAAACGCAGTCATTTTTCTCATATCGATAAACTGGGCAAGATCATGGTTTTTATCGTAAAACTCCACGAACGCGTCCGCAAGCTTTTGCAGCCCCCTGCTCCATTTTTCAGGCACAGGCTCCTTTTTTTCACGCAGACACAAAAGCTGTTTTGCGATAAAATACATAGCGTCCGCGTTTTTTCTGCTCATGGAAACATCTGCGTTTCGCTCGTCCTCAAAACAATCGCCGTACACCCTGCCGTCGCAATAAACACCATACAAAAATCCTGACGGATGCTGGATCTTATCAAACACAAAATCAAGCGTACTTCTGCTTTTTTTCACGCTTTCCTGATTGCCTATGAACAGTCCGGGAAGCGTGTTCATCGCTCCGCCGACCCAACCCGTCTGCCACTGGCGGAAGATCGATTCTCCCGTTGCTTCGGAGGATTTATAAAATCCTCCGTCCGAACACCAGTTGCGGCTGTTGTATTTTGTCTCCAGCAGATCAAACGCATAAGACCACGGAACATCATTCGGCAGCGTATGCGGAAGCTCTTTTCGTATCCTGTTTTTAAAGAACACATTCAAAAACTCTGTTATACTTTCACAGGCGAAGCTGTATTCCTCAAGATCAAAAGTCAGAGTATCGCCCTTTTGCAGATCAATGCCCCTGTCATCGGACGCGGCATTCGTTGTGCACATGGCGTATTTTGTTTTCTGCCGCACACATGGCGCGGAAATATAAAAACGAAGCTTGCCTTTTGGCAGATCCTCGGCAACCGTTAAGCCGAAATTTCCCGCTTCGTTTTTCTGCTTCCAAAACAGCAGAACGCCTTTTTTTAAATTTTCAGAAAAATAGCCTGCGCAGGGAGCTGTAAGATCGCCGGTGTTGAGCTGTGCTCTGCCCGTACCGTCCGGATACAGTCTCGGAACGTCGGTTATCACAGGTCCTTTTTTACACATTTCAAGATCTGCGGCTTTATACATGGGCGCGTATTCACGTCTGACACTGTAAAAGCGGTTACCGTTATAAAGAGCGGCAGGCGCGAATATATAATCCGACAGCACATGATCATCGGTTTCAAAGATCATGCTGATTCCTGCGTGTCTGCAGGCACGCTTAGCCGTGAAAACCGCATGGATCTTTACACTGCCGTCTTTTTCGGTCTGCGACATCTGTGTAATGCTTATATCCTGCGAAAGCTCTTTTCTCTCAAGCGGATACTCCCTGCTAAATATGAGCTCCGATTTATTATATTGATTTAAAGAAATAAATTTTTTCATACTGATTTCTCTTTTATTAACACGAATCCATTCTGTCCTTCAACGCCGATTCGACCGCCTCATACAGGCTGAGCCCCGTGTCACGGGGAACATCATCACAGCCGGCAAAAATCATCACGCCGCCGAAACCCCTATCCAGATTATAAGCGGTTTTGCTGTATACCAAATGATATCCGTTAAAATAATATTCACGGTCTTCAAACACGGCCGTATTCTGAGCCTTACTGTGAACCTCCAAAAGATTATAGCTTCTGAAACGAAAATCATTATTATTGAAAGTCTTTCCGTAAAACGGAATACCCACGAATATTTGTTGATCCGAGAAACGAAGCTTTTTAAAATACTCGGCGCAATACACATGGCAGGAATAAAATTCGGAATGGTGACGGCGCTTGTTCTTTTTATGCCAGTCATACGCCATTACATTCACAAAATCAAGGCAGTCTTTTGCTTTTCCGTTCAGCTGCACGCCCCAGGGAGACATCGCCGCGGCAAGCGGAACATCGCACCCGTTCGGAGCATTTTTAAGCATTTGCAAAAGCTTTCCGAAAGCATGCCACGCATGGGGAAGGATCGGGTATTCCCAGTCAAAATCGATACCCTGAAAACCGTAATCGCTGCAATAAGTCAGAATTGTATTGAGAAGCTTTTCGGAATTTTTTCGGATCATCCGCACCATGTTTTCGCGGTCTGTCGGAAATATGCAGCACCATATTCGCACACGGCGCTCTCCGATTATTCTGCGCATGGCGGCAAGCTCCCGTTTCAGTGTTTCGGGATCATAGTCAAGAGTCGCATCCGGTCTCAGACGCGCGTTTCCGATCACGATCGCATCCGTGATAAGATCAAACGCGCGGTCGAGTTCTTTATCCTGCGAATGATCGGTAAAATAAGTACTGCCTGTGTGTATCGGAAAATACACGCTGATTCGAAAATCCTTATTTTCATTTCTATGCAAAGCGGCATCTATGCAGGTTATTTTTACAGGTTTACCGTTGTCGCTCTGATTGATCTTTACAATCACCGATTTCAGTTTCACTTTCGGAAATGCGCAATACAAAAATCTGTCTATCACATCATTTTCATACAGCAAAACACGTTCACCGTTTGTTTTTTCGCCGAAAACCGAAAAAGATGCGCAGTGCGAGCCTTTCTCGCAGAGGATGACTGTATTGATTTCTCTTGCGCTTTCAAACTTCAAGCGATATTCTTCGCCGATACCTATCTTTAGATTTTGTCTGAACGCCGAAGCGGAAAGCAGATGTTTTGAAAATGTGGAATTGAACCCCACCGCTGCGTGCTCCTTTCTGCATATATCATTGTCTGCAAGCCTCATTCAAAAGGCGTGGGCGAGCCGTTTATGCGCGGTAAAAATTTTAACGCAATCAAGGCGGACGATTGCATACAAGTCAGAGAGACTGATCCACCTTAATAGACAGTTCCGTGTAGATATCGCTGCCGAACGGGCGCTGACCGATCACCTTATCAAAAATAGCCTTCACCGCCTGATAGCCCTGTTCATAAGGCTGCTGACAGATCGTTGCCATGATCCTGCCTGACAGTAGCGCTTTTCGGGTCATCGGTGTATCATCAAAAGTGCAGACGCGTATATCGCGATCCTGTTCGCTGAGCGCGCGCAGCGTGCCGTTGACGCCGCCCGCCGTTATATATACAAAATCAATTTCCGGATGAAGACAGAGCGCTTCGCGCATAGCACTGTACGCAACCTCGTCATCATCGAGGTTTTCAGACACGCCCAAAAGGCGGATACCCGGATAATATTCAGACAAAATACTTCTTATGCCGTCTACACGCTGCGCATGCCCTTTATGCTGAACGCTTCCCGTAACGATAAACAGATTTGCCTGACCGCCTGAAAGCAGCCCGGCAAGCCGTCCTGCGACTCTGCCGCTCTTTAAATAATCACAACCTATATACACAGCGTTTTCAATCGACTCAAGCTTGCTCGTCAGCATAACGACACTGACTCCGCCGTCAATGAGCTGACGCAGCTTGCGCTCGATTTTTTCATCACAGATAGGCGAAAGGATAAGCTGCTTTGTGTCCGCCGGAATTTCATTGAGAATCGCAAGCAATCTATCAGGATCGTATCCTTTAAACTCCGTCAGAACGATCCTGATGCCGTACCCAGCCAGCTCTTTCTGCGCGGCAAACAGCCCATCCTTCACGGACGAAAAGAACGGATTTCCCACACTGTTCAATATCACGGGCACAAGGGTGGTTTTTCCCGAACGTACAAGCGCGGTTCCGAGGATATTCGGACGATAATTATGCTTTTTTGCAATGGCAAGAATGCGCGCTTTCGTCTCGGGGGAAACACCGGGTCTGTTCTTAAGCGCACGGTCAACCGTGCCGCGGCTGACGCCTGCAAGCGCAGCGATTTCTTTTTCTGTTATCGGCATTTCATCTTCCCCTTGTTTTATGATTCATTATATGATACAATTTCATTGTACAGTACACCGTGCACGAGCACGGTATGTGCATATTATACAGTTTTTTCGTAATTTTGTCAATAGGAGTGTGCAATTTTATGAACATCAGCTCATGGGAGTCGCACAAGAAAAAAGGCATGGCGCTCGCCGCAGAACTGTCTGTCAGAGAAATGATATCGCAACTGAAAAACGCGTCAAAAGGCATTAAGCGGCTTTCCATCCGCCCGTACAACTGGTGGAACGAATGCCTGCACGGTGTGGCGCGTGCAGGAACGGCAACCGTATTTCCGCAAGCGATTTGTATGGCGGCAACATTCAGCAGTGATCTGCTTTTCCGAACAGCAAAAATGATCTCTGTTGAAGCGCGCGCAAAATACAACGAAAGCCAAACTAAGGGCGACTACGGTATTTACAAAGGACTGACGATGTGGTCACCCAACATAAATATATACAGGGATCCGCGATGGGGCCGCGGTCAGGAAACATACGGCGAGGACCCGTACCTCACCGCCGTTCTGGGAGTCGCGTTTATAAAAGGCCTGCAAGGCGATGATCCCGATTACATACAGACCGCCGCCTGCGCAAAGCATTTTGCCGTTCACAGCGGACCCGAAGAACAGCGGCATTCCTTTAACGCGCAGGTTTCAAAAAAAGATCTGTTTGAAACCTATCTTCCTGCTTTCAAGAAAGCCGTAATGGACGGCAGGGTCTGCGGCGTGATGGGCGCATACAACCGTGTAAACGGTGAATGCTGCTGTGCGTCGGAGACCCTGATTAAAAAATTGCTGCGCAATGCCTGGGGTTTTGACGGATATTTTGTTTCGGACTGCGGCGCGCTGTGCGACATCGTTAAGCATCACCGTCTTGCTTCCAATCCGATAAAAGGCGCGGCGCTTGCGTTGAATTCAGGCTGCGAGCTTGAATGCGGCAAAATGTTTAAATTTCTTCCCGTTTCCTATGCCGTGCAATCGGTAAGTAAAGATACGCTGCGGTCATCCGCGGCAAAGCTCCTCGCCGTAAGAAGCAGTCTCGGAATGTTTTCCGAAAACTGCCCTTATGATAATATAGCACCTGAAGAAAACGCTTCCCCCGAGCACGAGGAATTTGCCGTTAATATGGCGGAAAAGGGAATCGTTCTTCTGGAAAACGACGGGATACTGCCGTTTCAAAACAAAGGTCTGAAATTTCTGATAGTCGGCTATAACGCGGAAAACGATTTGGCTTATCTCGGCAACTATTTCGGCACACCTACCGAGTTTGTCAAGCTCCGTCAAGGCATTCGCGAGTTAAATGCAGACGCTGAGTATGTGCAGGGATATTCCTATAACGCAAAAGAAAACACCCGCCTGCAGGCAGAAGCCTGTGAAAAAGCACGGCAGGCGGATGTTCTGTTGGTGTGCACGGGACTTGACTGCTCCATGGAGGGTGAAGAAGCCGGAGAGCTTTTGCAGGGCGGCGGCGGTATGCTCGGAAAACAGGGAGACCGCCAAACACTTGAATTGCCCGATGTTCAAAAAGAGCTGTTGGAAAAGCTAATGGGGTTCGGCAAAAAAATCGTTATTTTGAATTTTTCCGGCGGCGCTGTAGACCTTCGCCCTTATAAAAAACGTGCAGACGCGATCTTACAATGCTGGTATCCGGGTGCAAAAGCGGGCAGAGCAATTGCGAATCTGCTGTTCGGTGCAGTCTCCCCCAGCGGAAAGCTGCCCATAACCTTTTACAACAGTGCCGATGATCTTCCAGCGTTCGAAGATTATGCAATGAAAAACCGAACTTACCGTTACTTTAACGGAGATGTTCAGTATCCGTTCGGATACGGTCTGACCTATACCGCATTCAGCCTTACCGAATGCGAAATCAAGGGTCTGACGATCCGCTGCAAAGTCAAAAACACGGGAAAAATGCCCTGTGACGAAGTGCTGCAAGTATACATAAAACAGCCTGAAACCGCATATTCCAATCCGATTCGTTCGCTGATCGCGGTCAGCCGATTTGCTTTGCGGCCCGAAGAGGAAAAAGAGATTCAATTTTCACTTACAGATAAGGATCTTTATTCCGTGAATGAAAACGGAGATACGGTATTTTTAAACGGGATATACACCTTTACCGTTTCAGACGGTCAGAACATTACGTCCGAACCGCTTTATTTTGAAAATGAGGAGAAAACCGCTGTTATTGAAAAATGCCCTCTATAATCAAAACAGATCACATATCATTGCCCATGATACTATAGGGAGCGATGCCGCATCGCTCCCCTTTCTTTTTCACACGGAATAAACTTCGGCATAGAATAAAATGAAATCTAATTTTCCGGAGGATAATTATGGGTATTACCAATTCTAATAAACAGATCAATGCTGACCGCATAGATTGCGAAGGCACATTAAAAGTCACGCTTGCACTGGCTGCCGCGCCTGATATTTCATCAAATCCAACTGATATAGTTTTAATTTTGGACCGCTCCGGCAGTATGTCGGGCACACCTATCTAGAATTTAAAAATAGGCGCGAAAACATTTATTGATATTATTGACGAGTCAACGGACGGCACCAAGGACGGGCAGATCGGCGGCGGAAGCCGCATTGGTATTGTAAGCTTTGCGTCCACAGCCACTGCTGATACGCAGCTTATCACCTCTGTTGCCGATCTGGATGCAGCGGTTGACGCTCTTACCGCCGGCGGCACAACGAATCATGCCGACGCGTTTGCAAAAGCAACGGAATTATTTGACCCGGCTTCTCAAAACGCAAAGGTAATGGTTATGTTTACGGACGGCAAGACTACAGCCGGTATCCCGCCCACACCTGTAGCTGAAGCCGCGAAAGCCGCCGGTATCGTAATTTACTGTATCGGGCTTGTCGGTGCGGACGGAATAGACGTTCAGACACTGAACGACTGGGCAAGCGAACTTGATGCCTCACATGTGGCGATAACGCCGGATGACGCTGAATTGGAGCAGTTATTTGCCGATCTTGCCGCAAACATTTCAAAACCCGGAGCAACCAACATTATTATTAATGAGATCATCAGTTCCGATTTTGTTATCACAAATGTCATTCCGCCGAATACAGGCACGGCAATGACATTGAGCAGCAATGAACTGGAATGGAAGATACCACAGCTCGGTGTATCTGCGAACGAGGGCGCGTCTCTTGAGTTTTTCATAAAGCATGTCGCGCAGACAGGCGGAACAAAACTTGTGAACGAATCCATCACCTACTCTGATGATGAAAACAACTCGGTCTCATTTCCCGACCCTACGGTAATTGTTGACTGCGGTACAGTTGTCACACCTGAGCCATGTCCCCAGCCTGTTGAACTTACCGTAGACGGCTGCAGTGACGCCATTTCGGTCGATTTGGGAGATGTGACTCTTGAATCGCTTGGACGTATCGTTGAACTGAATGTGACATTAAAATGCGTATGCCCGGAAAAACGCGTGGCTTTGGGCGTCATTTTAACCGAAACAGATCAAAACGGAAAAGAGTATCCGCGCGGCTTGAAAGCACTTACCATTCCGGCTCATCACGCGCCTACCTGCCGTGACATTCAGGTAAAATGCATCAAATTCGTGCTCCCGGAGGATCTGAATCCAAACACGGGCAATTTTAACACGATGTGCTCACCGCGCCATTTGAAAGCCCGATTTATTGCGCATAATATCGATGCCGATTTTTGCTGCTGCGATACGATTTGCAATATCCAGTGACAGTAAAAATGCTGCAACGCACCGCTGCATTTTCAGAATCTCAAATGCAGACGCAAGTTATAGCACGAAACCAAGTATAAGCACTTTCGTGCTTTGAGATAGTAAAAAGCCTTGAGACCACGCTTCTTCGCGAAATCTCAAGGCTTTTGTTTCATAAATATAAAATTTCTTGAAACAGATAAATCAATATTCAGCTAACTCTCACGAGTCAAAGCAGGCCGAAACGCTGATACAATACAGGTAAAACGCAAAACTATAAGCACATCTCTTTATTTTTTCATTGTAATCCTCCATGATTTTTATGAAGAATTTTTCTATGAACGGTGCGTACAGCCATAGCGCTGTAAAGAATATAATGCTATGGTCCAGTTATTGTTTTTTAGGTTTCTTTTTGGAATATCTAACATTTTAAGTCGTCATAAAAACATACACTTTTTTCAGACAATCAAAAAAGCATCTAAAACTTCATTCACACAATGCAGAGAAAAAATATAAAGAAAGCGTTTTACTTTTTCTGCGGCATTCTCTTTATCTTGCCTGCAAACAGTGTTTCAAAATCTGCAAGAGTTCCTTGGGTGAGCAAATCCTTTTGACATATGTAAAGCGAGGAAATAGTGAGAAATCCAACAAATGTAAATGCGTAGTAGTCGCCGTAATCTTTTATTTCTTTAACTTGTTCAATTTTTTTACTTTCTATTACACCATTAATAGTTAACAAAATCAAGCCGTCATTTATGGTTATACACTTAGGCACAAAATTTGTTATGTTTGCTATCATTACAAGATACGGCGTAAAAACAGCCAAAACAGCCAAAACTAAAAAAACTATTGTTATGTATTTTAACGGTATTATAAAATGCAGTAAAAAAGTAAGCATCGGTAATCCAAAAATGAGAAAGAAAATGTTCGTTTTCTGCCGATTCTTTATCATTCTTTTTTTTAGAAATTTTAATGTATTATCTGTTAATTCACCTTTAAATTCAATCATCATTATTGTCCTTTTTTATAATTCGGCAAGACGCATGTTTACATGCGTCTTGCCACGACACCTTACATTCTCTTTATTTTTCCGGCAAACAGTTCCTCAAATTCATTTATTGAACCTTGAGTCAGCAAATCTTTTTGACATATAAAATGTGGGTGGATATTTAATCCGTAGAAGATCACAGCATAAAACTCGCCGTAATCTCTTACTACCTTAACCTCTCCGATTTTTCGACCTTCAGCACCTATTTCATCTGTAATACATAAGATCATATCATCCTTTATAGTTATATGTTTTGGTATATGTGTTTTATCAAATCTCATAATAAGATACGGACATAAGACGCAAAAAATAATATATACAGGAATTAAAAGAAGAATTGCTAATGCCCATTTTTCTATATGAATGATACTGGATATAATTGCCGCACCTATAATAAACGCAATTGAAAGAATACTCCACATAACTTTAAAATAGCTTTTACGTAAATGCTTAAGTGCACTTCTTGTTAAATAACCTTTAAACTCAATCATTACAATTTCCTTTCATATAAGATCAAATACCATGGTTCTAGTCAGCCTTCCATTCTATTGGTTCTAAATCCACAAAATAAAGCGGTCCGAACACCATAGCTTCTAAGTTGTACGCCAATATACCTATGACGGCTGCTTGAATATGGATATATCGTTAAAATACGGATTTTTATTGCGCACACAATAATTTATATAATTCGTTCATATTGCTTTCAACATCATCAATAATCGAGCACAACGATACATTAAGTTTACAAAAGTGCATGTTTATTAAAGATACTATCCATGAAGATGATAACGGATAAAAATCCACTTCACCATCAAAACTTTTAACATGTACTTCTTTTCCGTTTCTTTGCACTTCGCAATATATATAACACTGATATCCGTTTGTAAAGGGCAGTCTTACTGCGGAATACTTATTTTCAATACAATTTATCCATATGCATCCTACTTCCAATGAACAATCAGATTCACAAAACACATTTCTGTATCCATCAATAATTTCTGAATATTTTTTCAGCATTTTTTCTTCGTGAGCTATGATTGTATTATCTTGATTGGGTGTATAAATAAATTCCATTAAAACTTTCTCCCGAATAAAGACCGTTGCATATAAAGTCTAACAAGCTATCCCCATAAGCAAATACACCTATTTGCTTAGACGTTTAGGATTCATACAGATCACTATTTTTTCAACCAGCGATCATATTTATAGCCCTTGACACGTAATTCTTTCTGTCAGAACATAGCAAAAGGTATTAAGACATATCATAAAATGTAAGTTGTGTACCGTTTACAGTGACTATATAATCTGAATCAAAGTCTGAAAGATATGCTACATATTCTTTGCCTAACGCATTCTCATCAGATATTTCAACGAATGTCGTTCCCTGCTCATCGTTAATGGATACTTGTGAATCCTGAACATATAAAGATATATAGTTATCCCCGGACGGCTTATGATGATAAACTACGGCGGAGCAACCTCCATTTAACGCCCGCGCTGCCATTTCTGTATTGTAGCCTAAACTGATTTTCCAGGAATCTGATTTGTCGGCTTTTGAAATGACGGACAAATTTTTTGTTCCGCGATCGTCTGCAATTACCATAGCTGAATTTTCTCCGTAAACAGTGCGAATAGGAGTTCCGGCTTGAAAATAATGATAAGCAGACTCGGGAGTCTTAAAGTGAACAAACAGATTTTCAAAAGGAACAAAGAAGGAAACAGTTATAACCAAAAAGGCAATAACTCCACTGATGATAATTCTATTTTTCTCTTGAATGGGCTTTTTCTTTTTATTTTTCAATGCAGTAAACAGAATAACAAAGAGTATAATACCAATAGCCCAGCGAATAATCCCAAATATCATAATTTATCTCTCCTAATATCCATAAGCCGGTGCAGGTTGATAATTATTTGCTCCCTGCCCAGAAGTAGATGTTGCATACATAAAAAATAGCGTTAATAAATCTATATCCACACTCGTGTATGTCTTTTGTGACAAATTGCTTGCCTGATCCCATATGATCGCATAATTCTCAATTTCCATTCTGCACTTAGGAGCGTTTAATCTTAATGCCCAACCATTTGCTATATTACCATTCATATATGATACTGAAAGCCCCGTATTATCTCGTCCAAGAGATAAGTCAAATGTCAGCTTATTAACCTTGACTTTAACTCCAACTGTTGAAGAATTAAATATATTTGATACTTCTACATTCCAATATGCATATACAGATTTTGAAGAATTGCTGCCGGACACAGAAGTAATATTTTTTTCACCGGATCTTATAGAAAATGGACTCAACGGAATTGGTACTTTGCTTTCTGTTGTTTGTGTCTTTGAAGCAGATATATCAGCGCCAAAAGTGTTAGATACCCAATTCTTAAAACTATTCCATTTATTTCGAACCCAATTTTTGACATCAGCCCATGAATCCCCATTTAAATCAATCTTATTAATAGGATCATTGCTACAATATGCAAACATATTGTAGCCGCTAATATCTTGACCTGTATATACATACTCATCAGAATTAATAAACCTGCACAGTTCGGGTGAATAGTAGCGGGTATTGAGGAAGTACCACTCGGTCTCGGAATCGTAGTAATAACTGCGGTAGCGGATGGGATTGATTTCCGCTATTTCCGTATCGCCTATTATTTCTGTGAGCTTGCCCCAAGAATCGTAATAGTAATTCGCGATTACCGTACCGTCCGCGTTGGCAATGGCGGTAACGTCATTCTGCGCGTTCTTTACGTAGTAATACTCCGTGCCGTCCGATAGGAAACCGAAGATATCGCCGTTGTTATCATACATAAAGACGAGGATATTATCCCCTGTCTTCTGACCTGCCAGCAGTTCGCCGTTATAGAAATACTCGGTAGTTGTTCCGTTTACCGTCTTGGAAACTCTCTGTCCGTCTCCGTTATAGGCATACGATATCTCATTTTCGCCGTCTGCTACTTGTGTAAGCTGTCTGCCGCGCCAAGACAGTTCCCTGCTCCCCATCGTCAGCGGATTGCCGATCTCGTCATATGTGATAGGCGTGCCGTTGAAATCCGTAAGCAGGTCGCTCCACACGCTGTCTCCGTATGTCCAAGTCTTCGTTTCAAGGACTTCTCCGAGTTCGCCTGTGGTGTAGGCATATTCCGTTCTCTCCGTTATATTGCCGTTAGAGTAGGAATAGGTGTACGTCTTGCCTGCCCGTTCGTCATTCACACGGGTAAGCTGATTGAATTCGTCATACGCATAGGTTATTGCTCTTGGCAAGTAAATCATTCCGCTGAACAAATTAAGTATATTGTGTTAAATACTTGATATTTTGTTCCTTTGCATAAGTTTCTGCGGCAGAATCGGGTGCCACAATCAAAGTGATTTCATCAGGGTATGCAAATATGTTGTAATTCGGGAACTCGGCAACACTTGCCGGAATGGCAATCTCTTTTAGATGGGTTTGATATCCGAAAACATTGCCACTTATTTTTGTTACAGAGTCAGGAATTGCATATTGCGTTTCCTGTTTTCCTTCTGGATAGGCAATAAGTTCAGTTTTATCCTTGCTGAAAAGCACGCCATTTATATCGCAGTATTGGTTGTTTTTATCATCGACAGTTATGCGTTGTAAAGAACTGCAACGGAAAAATGCATCATTGCCTATTTGCATTACGGATTTGGGAATGATGACAGTTTCAAGCGCATAACAACGATAAAATGCTTCGCTTTCAATGACTTCAATTCCCGCCGGTAGATGAATTTCGTTTATTTCGGTTTGCTGATAAAACGAATTTTCTCCAATTACTTTTACTGGCTTATCCGTTATGGTTTCGGGAATTGTTACAATGTGTTCGTTTCCGTTATATCCTGTTATTTTAATATGTGTGTCGCAGATCTCATAGGTAAAACCGTCTGCCTCTTTTTCTTCTACAGAGGAAAAAGAGGCGGTGCTTTTTGATTGTTGCATATTATCTGTGCCCATTTCACAACCATACAGCATTAAAAATAAGCATGCAATTAAAACATATATAATTCGTTTCATTTTTCTCCTTTTAAAATTAAGATAGAGATCTATTAGAAGTTAACATAGTAGAAGTTTTTAATCCGGAAAATATATTGTTTCGAAATCCCCGGCTGGTCCTTTACTTCCGTCTGCCCATTCGTAGCCTAAATCCCATGCAATAGAAACAGAACATTCATTAAATTTTCCTTCTGGGCCTCTGTCACCTACAATAGCCATAACATATTTGCCTGTTTTATGGTCAATAACCATGGCTACATCACCGTTTTTTACATTGTTGTAACCAACTGGGGCAACTACATATCTTATTTTTACAGGATCAAGATATTCCCCATTTATTGTATATGCAGTTTTATTTTGATGTGTTTTTGAACCTAACGGATCTTTACCGCCATCTGTGCATATTGCCATTTGTTTATATCTATGAGATTCACTCCCCATCATGTTAATTTGTTTTCCATCAGGTGTTCTTAGCCAAAACTCTCCATGAGAACGGCAATTTTTACAGTTTGGATTATATTCGAATTGTCCCGCAAATGGACCGCTAGTGTAAAACTTGCCATCATGTGGACATTCTCCAGTTTCATCAAATAAATTTGTTGGATCATTCAAACAATACGCAAACATATTCTTGTCAAGGAGACTTTGCCCTGTCTGAACATATCCGTCCGAACTGATAAACCTGCACAGTTCGGGTGAATAATAGCGAGTGTTAAGATAGTACCACTC
>OIXR01000371.1_pt1 | contig 43789 bp, 39 predicted proteins | sample 1587831 | NCBI WGS metagenome assembly OIXR01 (sample SAMN03283263) | human gut metagenome | biome: human-associated habitat; material: feces | host: Homo sapiens | place: USA | collected 2013
AACATATATGCGTAACTGCTTGAAAAATAGTGGGGACGCTGTATTGGTGATATACGATTGGGCGAGACAGCGTGGTTGCTGCTGGTGCTGTTGTAACAAAATCTTTCCCACCATATTCTATAATTGGTGGGGTTCCTGCCAGACTTATAAAAATGAGATTTACTCCAGATCAGATTAAAATACATGAACATTTATTAAACAACAACTAAATGACAAGAGTTTTAGTCGTTGCCACTGGACGGAAGACGCGAGGTGGCATAACCTCTGTAATAAAGGCGCACGAGGTTGGTTCGCAGTGGAAAAAGAATCATTGCGTTTGGGTTCAGACGCATAGAGATGGTACGTTTATAGTTAAGTTGTGGTATTTGTGTACAGCCATTATACGGTTTCTTGCGTTGGTTCCTTTTTGTGATATTGTTCATTTCCATTTTAGCGAGTGTTCTTCGGCAAAGAGGAAAAGTTACTTTTTACCCATAGCAAAAATATTGGGCAAAAAAGTTATTTCACATTTTCATTCCTTTTCGTTAGATACGACGATAAGAAGTCAAAATCGACATTTGTACGAATATCTGTTTAACAAATCTGATATAATTCTCGTATTGTCTGAGTATTGGAAAAAATCATTAGTCGACGAGTTAGGAATAAACGAGAATAAGGTTAGAATTTTGTATAATCCATGCCCAGTTGTTAATATCAGCAAAATGCAAATGGGTAAACTAACCTCAGAGAGGATTATAAATAAAGAGATTTTGTACGCAGGAACAGTGTACCATCGTAAAGGTTATGATGACTTGATTCGAGCTTTTGCAAAGATTGCTTTTATGCATAAGGACTGGAAAATTGTTTTTGCAGGTAATGGTGAAATTGAAGAAGGAATAAAACTGGCTTCAGAACTTGGTATCTATGATCGAATTAAGTTTCTTGGATGGGTTTCTGGTCAAGAAAAGCACAAAGCTTTTATGTCTGCTACTATTTTTTGCCTTCCTAGTTATGCAGAAGGTTTCCCGATGAGTGTTCTTGATGCGTGGGCTTATGGTCTTCCTGTTGTGACAACTCCTGTTGGTGGTCTTCCGGATGTAGCTATAGATGGAGAAAATATGCTCCTCTTTAACCCTGGTGACATAGATGCGCTCGCTAGACAGTTAGAAAAAATGATTGTTGATGAAGAATTACGTAATCGCATTGCATTAGCTTCAATTGATTTTGCTGAGCATAAATTTAATCTTAATACCATCAACAAACAATTAGGGGCATTGTATGAAGAGTTAAGCAAATAAGGAGTGTGCTAATTATAGGAATCTTGCTCTGCTATCATTAGGCAGAATTATGGTAAGAGAAAATAGAAGATAAATATATATGAACATCTTTAATACTCATTTGACTTTTAATAAAAGCGAGTTGTATAATAAGATAAACATGCGCATAGCAGAAAGGAAAACTGGATATGTTTGTGTATGTGATTCAAGTGTGATAGCTCGATTGCAACATGACTTGGAGTATCGTGAAGTAATCAATGGCTCGTTTGTAAACACATGTGATGGAAGTCTTATTTGTACCCTTGCAAGTAAAATCTATGGCAAGGGGCTGGAGTCTGTTAACGGACCTGAGATATTCGAATACTATATCCATCACGCGTATCGTCAGGTAATAATTGGAAATACCGATGAGATAGTAGCACGGGTTCGAACAAAGTTAGCAAAGGAAGGGCGAGCTAACAACGATAGTTATATAAAGCACATCCAAGTACCTTTCTGCAAAGTTGACGAATTTAATTACAAAGAAATTGCCAGTGAAATTAATGCTTATAACCCTGATATAATATGGGTTTCACTTGGTAATCCGAAGCAGGAGGTGTTCTGTAGAAAAATAGAACCTTTATTGGCGAAAGGGGTGTTGTTTGGCATTGGTGCTGCTTTAAATTTTTGGGTGGGTGACCTGGCTTTGCCTAAATTCCATATCGGATCTCTTAGATTTATATGGTTGACACGAATCTTCCAGGACCCTATACGGCAGATTAAAATGAATTGGGCCATTTTAAAAGTGTTACCGAAAATGTATTTCGAAGAAAAGAGGTTTCCTTTGGGGCAGGAGTGAGGATTTAAAGCCCGTCATGCTAAGATGTCACTTGTTGTGGATAAACTAGATTGCTAAGAGTCGCTCGTCTTGTATCGGTTGTTTAGTTTGTTTAGCAGTTATGCTGCAAATGGTATAAATACACCAAAAACAATCTTCTCACTTCTTTTGCTCGATGAGCCCAAAATATAATCGGAAAATATTTGGAATAAAAAAGTATGTATAGATGTGTTTTTAAGAGAATGTTATCAATGGTTTTAGCATTGCTTGGCCTTGCGGTATTTGCTATTCCTATGATTATCATTGCCGTTCTTGTAAAATGTGACAGCAAGGGGCCTGCACTATTCAAGCAGGTGCGTATGGGTAAAAACTTGAAGCCATTTACTTGTTATAAGTTCCGAACAATGTGTTTGGGAGCTTTTGAGAAAGGAGGAATTGCTAATTCGGAGAGTGATAGCCGCATAACTAAGGTGGGAGCATTTTTACGCAGAACAAGTTTGGATGAATTACCTCAAATGTTCAATATATTAAATGGGACCATGGCTATTATTGGGCCACGTCCGATTCTCGACTTTCAGTTTGAACCTTATAAAGATAATAGGCGTTATGTTCGCAGGTATGATGCTTTACCGGGATTGTTCTGTACTGTAGATCTTGATCTACGCGCTACTGCGGATCGTCCGACTCAGTTTGAAATGGATGCTCAGTACGTGGATGATATGTCGTTGGTACTTGATATAAAAACTTTCTTTGGCATTTTATCAACAGTTGCGCTTGGAAAGAATGTTTATCAGGAGAGTAAGAAATAACAAAAAACAAGCAATATGAACAATCAATATAATGGTCACTTGTGTATCGTTTTTGCGTTGGAGCATTACAATCCACTTAATATGATTCGTGCTCTTGGCGAAAATGGCATTAATCCTATTTACATATCTGTAAAACGTAGATACGAGGTGGCAACTAAGAGTAAGTATATCTCTAAACTGTTTCGCGTAGATTCGGTGCCAGAAGGCTTTAGCTTGTTAATGGAAAAAAATGGTTGTCTAGTAGAGGAAACGGGCAAAAAACCATATATCGTATTCTCAGATGATAAGTCTGTTGGCTATTTTGATGAGCACTATGATGAATGGAAAGATAAGTTTATCACTTATAACGCTGGTAGTTCTGGACGCATTAATAAGTTCATGGATAAGTACAGAATTCAACAACTCGCCAAGAAGCATGGGTTTAATGTACTTGATAGCTATGTTGTCAGTAAGAAAGATAAACTCCCTGAAAATCTTTGGTATCCGATTATCACTAAAGATATTTCGCCAAATTCGGGTTCGTGGAAAGGCGATGTGTATATCTGTCAGAATGAAAAAGAACTGAAAGAAGCTATCGTAAAGATAGAAAGCCCTTTGGTTATGATTCAGCATTTTGTTGATAAACAGAACGAGATGGCTTTGGAGGGCTACACTATCAACAAAGGTAAGGAAATGCAGATTATTACCGAGATGAAATGGAAGTACCTCATTCAAGGTTATTACAGCCCTTATCACGATGTGAAAATGTTTGAAGATAAGGATATGGAAGCGAAACTTCAGGCTATGTTTGAGGAAATAGGTTTTGAGGGTGTGTTTGAGGTTGAGTTCCTAATAGACAAGGATGGAACCTATTACTTTATGGAGACAAATTTCCGTGCCTCAGCTTGGAATCCTACTTGTAAGTTTGCTGGTATGCCTTTACCTTATCTGTGGATAAAGGGTATGGAGAATGGATGTGTTGATCCAGCAGATCGTAAGAAGTTTGAACCTTTTACCTCAATGAGTGAGGTGATTGATTACGCCAAGCGTGTAGAGGGCGGTATGTGTTCTATAGCAGAATGGCTACGTGATTTTAAGGATGCTAAATGTGTGTATATCTATGATAAAGAGGATCGCGCTCCTTGGGATGAAGTTATAAAGAATTGGGAGAATTTCAAGTAGTTATGGTAAAGAAGGTTATGCTTGTTGGCATCGGGGGATATATCGGTGGCAAATTTACAGACTATATCAATAAAAACTATCCAGATTGGCAAATTGATGCTGTTGATAGTATGAATAGAAAATGGGCAGATGCTGATTTTCATGGATATGATGCTGTATATAATGTGAGTGGTTTGGCTCATGCTAATGCTCGTCATGGTAGCGAGAAACTGTATTATGAAGTTAATGGTCAGCTGCCTATAGATGTAGCAACAAAAGCTAAGGCAGAAGGTGTCCCTATGTTTGTTCAAATGAGTAGCCAAATTGTGTATGGTGATATGAGCGGCCTTGGTGAAGATAAAGTAATCACGGCAGAAATAGTTCCTTCAGAGCCCACTGTTTATGGAAAGAGCAAGATGATGGCTGAGCGTGGACTGGTAGCTTTAGTAGACAATAGCTTCCAAGTGGCCCTGGTGCGTCCTCCATTGATTTATAGTGAGTTTGCTAGAGACAATTTTCCCCGTTTGGTAAATTTTGCAAAAAAAATGCCAGTGTTCCCGAAATTGAAGAATAGGCAGAGTATGGTGTATGTGGATAACCTCTGTGAACTCGTAAAACTGATTATTGAGCACAATCAAGGCGGAGTCTATTACCCTCAACAGGAGTGCTATATTGAGACAAGTAAAATAGTAGCAGATATTGCCGAGGCTGTTGGAAACAAAATGTGGCAAACTCGTTTATTTAATCCAGCTCTGCGATTTTTGAGTAAAATGCCTATGTTCGATTTTATACACAAGGCATTTGGAAGTATCGTTTATGATATGAAAATGTCTAACCACTTTGATGGTAAGTATCGTGTGGTCAGCTATGAAGAATCTATTAAACGTATAGCAAATGCGCATATGGTAGTTTGAGTTGTGGTTAAAGTATTTGGCAATACTCTTCCTGTATACAACACTTATTTATAATCTTGAGGGGTATTGAAACAATTGCCAGCTGAAGCGATAGCATAGTATAGGGGAGAGGCTTTGTAAGACGTTTTGAACAAAATGGTAAAGAAGTTGTACATTTTTCGAGATTTTTTAAAGTTTTCCTTGGGGAAAGGAGAAGTATTCTCTTATAAACTTACCGAACAGGATTGGCTTTCGCTTTATGCAGAGGCGCAACGCCAATCGCTGTTCGGTGTCTTTATGGATGGGGTGGAGCGTGCTATAGCCTTGGGTGAAGCAAAGCCACAAAGACTGATGCAGTGGATTGCACGGGTGGTGGCTTTGGAACAGCGGAATAGGTTGCTTGATGATAAGGCTGCTGAACTGACAAGGATTTTTGCGGATGATGGTTTCAAGAGTTGTATACTGAAAGGGCAAGGAGTGGCTAAGTTATATCCTCATCCATACAGACGACAATGTGGCGACATTGACATTTGGATGGAAGGGGGTAGAGAGAAAATTTTGGCTTATTTGAAAAGTAAGTATAACATTGGTTCTCCAGTTATTCATCATGTGGATGTAATTGTTTGGGATGGTGTGCCTGTTGAGGTGCATTTTATTCCAAGCTTTGCATATAGTCCTTTTAGGTATCGAAGGTTTAAGCGTTTTTTCTCAGTTCAGTCACACTCACAGTTTGATAATTACTCTAAGGAATATGGATTTGCTACGCCTACCATTGAGTTTAATATTGTGTATTCTCTAATGCATATTTTTCATCATGTGCTGCATGAGGGAATAGGGTTGAGGCAGTTGCTTGACTATTATTATATTCTGAAAGCGTACAAAGGAAATAAGGAGAAGATATTGAAGATTCTGTTTTCTTTGGGGCTTGATAGATTTGCAGCTGCGGTGATGTATGTGGAAAAGGCATTCTTTGACCTGGAAGATGAATATTTGCTTTGCTCTCCTAATGTTTCACTTGGCTCTTTCTTGCAGGATGAGATTATGCGTTCAGGTAACTTTGGAAAGTATGATGAGAGATATATAAATGTCAACAGGAAGAATAGTTGGAGCGTTTATCTGCATAATGTGAGAAGAAACATGTTGTTCCTGAAATTTTGTCCAAGCGAGGTGATGTGGTCGCCAATATGGAAACCGTGCCATTTTGTGTGGAGGAAGATGAAGGGGTACGTGTAGGGTGAGTCTTATTTGAAGGAGTGGTATGACAATCTTGTTGATAGTATACTTTGACGGCGTGACTCTAGGGGATGGTACGTTGGTGTGAAAACTATCGCTTGAGGTGACGATGTGGTAAATATGTGTTTTGAATTGTTAGAGTATGAAGGAATTTGAGGACTTCATAGCAAGGTGTTATGACACCTATATAAAAATGCCGAAGTGTAATGAGGGCTGTCCGTTGGATCGTTTTTGTAAGGCTTGTCAATGTGAAGAAGGTGATTGTACGGCGTGTTTGAAGCATATTCAATTTGACCAGCCGCGATTTACATATAGTTGTAAAAAGATTACTTATCATTATGTCTTGCAGTTTTTTAATAGATTTGCATCAGAAATAGCACTGTTGTTAAAACGTTATCCTAATAATAAAACGAGAAGGGTGACTTGTGCATCTTTAGGGTGTGGCCCAGGTTCAGAAGTGTTTGGAATAATAAAGGCATGGAAGGATGTAGCTCCAAACTTTACGTTAGATTACCAAGGTTATGATCAAAGCCCAGTATGGAATGATGTACAAAGTCTGAGTAAAGAAGTGTTTGCGAATTCTCCCCATACCATCAACTTTTATACGACAGATATGTTCTGTGATTGGCAAGGTGGTAAAAACGTAGATATATTGATTTTGAACTATTTGTTGTCTGATGCCGTGAAATTCCAGACGTCAAATCAAAAACAAAAGTTTTTAGAGGATATTCGGGATTTCTGTATTGACAAAAGAGTGCGCAGTATCATTTTTAATGATATAAGATTTTATGGGAATGACAATCGCTTGAATTCTGGATTTCAGATGGTAATTCGATTGGTAGAATTGCTTAAAAATGCAACATTATGTAATAATAGTCTCGAATCAATAAGGTGTATAGCCTATGCTTTCCCTAGTGATAACTATGCTAGAGGGTGTAAATGGAAAGTTTATCGGAGTGACAACTTGGTGTTTCCCTTAAGTGAGAAGAATAGGGTTGTGAAGTGTAATTCGCGCTGTAGGTCCAAACAGGTATTTATTGTTTTAAAGCACAAATGATACTTAGTGTTAGTAGAAGGACGGATATACCAGCTTTTTATTCCGATTGGTTTTTTTATCGAATTAAGGCTGGGTTTGTAGATGTGCGTAATCCGATGAATATTCATCGGATTAGTAGAATTGACATTCGCCCCAGTGTGGTGGATTGTATAGTGTTTTGGACGAAAAATCCAAGAGCAATGATAGGTCGATTGGATGAGTTGTCTGGTTATAAATACTATTTTCAATTTACTGTAAATCCTTATGATAAGCATATTGAGGAGGAAGTGCCACTGAAAAGGAGTGCTTTTGATACTTTTCGTGAGCTGTCTGATAAAATAGGCCCAGAAAAAGTGATATGGCGATATGATCCTATTTTCTTGTCTGATAGAATGGATGTTGCTTATCATATTCGGTATTTTGAGGAGATCGCTAAACGATTATCTGGGTTTTCCAATAGATGTGTGATAAGTTTTATAGATTTGTACAAAAGAGTACAAACTAATACGTCAAGATTGAATATACGAGAGCCTAGTGATGCGGAAATTCAAATTCTCGCTAAATCATTTGTGTCTATAGCTAATAGTTATGGTTTTATAATTCAAACTTGTGCAGAACATATTGACCTTTGTGGGTGTGGCATAGAACATGGTGCTTGCATTGATCCTCTACTTATTTCAAATATCATTGGTTCTTGTGCATTGAATGTAAAAAAGGATAAGAATCAAAGAAAAGAATGTGGATGTGTTGAAAGTGTAGATATTGGCGAGTATAATACTTGTTGTCATCATTGTGTTTATTGTTATGCTAACTATAATCGTGAAATAGTTGAGAGGAAAATAGAAACTCATAACCCTCTTTCTTCTTTACTGATAGGTGATATTACGGACGATGATAAGGTTTATGAACGGAAAGTTTGCTCCTTGAAAGCTGATGGTCTCCTACGTTTTGAATGAGAGAGGCTGGTTGGATTCAAATCAATAACGTGATTTTTAGACAAATAATAATGAAATACTTGTTAGTAGTGGCTCACCCCGACGACGAGGTTCTCGGGGCTGGTGCATCGATGTGGAAATGGTCGCATGAAGGCGACGAGGTGGATGTGGCAATCATGTGTACAGAGGCGAAGGCACGTGCTTTTCGTCCTTCGGATGCAGAGTTGGAAGGTGATACGGATGCAGCGACGAATTATGTAGGCGTGGGCAAGAAGTATGAGGCAACGTTTCCGAATATCGAGATGAATACTGTGCCGCATTTGAAGCTGGTGCAGTTCATAGAAAGTGCTATTCGGGAGAGTGAGCCGGATATTGTGATAACGCATCATCCTGCTGACACCAATAATGATCACTTGCAGACTTCCATGGCTTGCCAGGAGGCAATACGGTTGTTTCAGCGCCAGCCGGCGGTGAAGCCTGTGAAGGAGTTTTGGTATATGGAGGTGCCTTCGTGCTCGGAGTGGGCTATCAACGACGCCATGAATCTGTTTCGTCCGAACTGCTACGTGGAGGTTGGTCAGGACGGTGTGGAGGCGAAATGCAAGGCGCTGTCGATGTATCGCGGTGTGATGCGCCCGTATCCTCATCCTCGCAGTGTGGAGTATATCACGGGCTTGGCGGCCATGCGTGGCAGTCAGTGGGGCTGCAAGTATGCTGAGGCTTTCCAAGTGGTGCTGCGCAGATATTAACGCGATATTGCTATTAGAGTTGTTAGGGCATTCTGCTTCCGCCTTCCTTTACAGGTTGGGGAGGCGTGTGCCCTTTATTTGATTATATATGGTTATGGAAATAAATAAAGAGTTGATTGAAGGGCTTTTTGAACAGGCTCAAGTGAATCCTCGCTTGCGCCAGAATTATGACTTGCGTACGTCTGAGGGGGATCATTCACAGCGTATGCTCAATGCGTTGTTGCCAGGGACAGTCGTGCCAATCCACCGTCATCCGCAGAGCACGGAGAACGTTTTCCTCTTGTGTGGGAAGCTGGTGGAGGTGGTCTATGACAATGAGGGTAACGAGACGGACCGCATCCTGCTTGACCCCACCGCTGGTAGCTACGGTTGTGTGGTGCCGCAAGGGGCGTGGCACACGGTAGAGGTCTTGGAACCTTCTGTCATCTTCGAGGCAAAGGACGGAAGGTTTGGTGAGGACGGTAGCGAGACGCTGGACGCCTTCAGGGCCAAGGAGGCGGAGAGCAAGAAGCAGGCTTCGCCTACTACAGAGCCATTCTCCAATAGCCTCGGCGATCTCAAAAAGAACATCGAGTATCTGATTGGCATGGAACGCCAATCGGGGAGCATGGAGGTCATTACACCGCTCTACGTCTCGCGCATGCTGAATGTGCCGCTGGAAGAGGTAGAGAAGGTGATGGGGGAGATCGGAGTGTGATATTTCCATTATGCGGAGAGTCTTTACCATTCAGATAACCATACCGTGTGCATTTCAATTAAATCAAAGAGCGATTAGTCCACTTTGACGGGGCTGTAGTGTCGTAAAGTAATATATTATTCACAGAAAGGACACCTATAGATTAAAATAGCAGGCCGCCGAAGCAGCCTGCTATCTCCATAAAGAACAATGGTTAATGTCTAGTGTCCTTGGGTGGACATGGGTCATTTCCATAGCTGTTGGGATTTTGAATCTTACCATCTAAGCCATGAGGAATGAGCTCGAGCCCTTCCCTCTTGGCCAGATTGCGACTCCACTCCATTGCTTCCTTCTTTGTTTCAAAGTGCTTTGAAGCTCTGTCTGCGTCTGGTCTTTTCGCATCCCATCCTCCTCTGTCTGGATTAGAAACAACATGCATCTCTTTTCTCATAAACACTCGGGGTTAGATAGTGAAAAACAATGCGGTGGCTTTCCGATTCCGCTACGGAGCACTTGAGGCGTTGCATACCTCTGTGTGGCTTACTGGCCGCTGGGTACTCTAACCAGTTCTGTGTCAACCCAGAAATTGTCAGTGCGATTATTACAACCTTTGCACAGAGGGGTGATGTATAGTTCATTACCACCAAAAACAATCTGGACGTGACCACCAACGAGTTGGCCAGTGGAATGGCAATCGGTAGCACCACAACGGGTTGCCTTTTTCCCCGTATGCTTTTCCCAATACTCCAACCATGAGGACTCACCCGTTGAGGGCTTTGGCCATCTGGAAGAACCACTTGCGTTTTTGACAAAAGCCATATTGCAAATAATTTAGATCCTGTTGTCTGAACAGTACAGCAGAGCTTTAGTCCAACGGGTGGTTTCGATGCTCAAGAACGTGGACCACTATCGCTACAAATGCAAAAAGCGTGCCAAACGCAAAATTTGAGCAAAAACCTCAAAATTAAGGTTTGTTTGTCATTCATATAATTATCGAATATTTCGTATAATACAAGAATTACTTGTCGTTTTCTTGGATGTGTCTATCGCTGTCAAGCTGACACTTTGTCATCTGACAAAATGTCGCGGATGAAAATTTTTCTCAAAACATGTGCTTGGTATAAAAAGAAATGTGTATATTTGTAGTCGATATTGAGTAAAAACCACAAAGTCGTGTTATGATAACAAGCTTTATAGCAGAGAATTACCGTTCGATAGACGGAGAAATCAGATTGTCGTTTGAGGCTGATACGGGCATCAAGGACTTGAACAATAGGGGGTATACCACAATTGCGAATAGTCGTGTGTTGAATGCAAAAGCCTTTTATGGTGCTAACTCCAGTGGTAAATCGAACGTGTTCAAGGCTGTTGGCAGGATGCGGAGTATGATTATCCATTCGGTGAGGCTAAACGATAATGAAACACTACCGTATGATGCCTTTCTCCTTTCGGATAAAAAAGCGAGACCAACGCGTTTTGAAATGTCATTTATAGATGGATTGGACAAATTCACTTATGGTTTCAGCTACACAGCGCAGCGGATAGAGGAAGAATGGCTGGTTGCTAAATTCCCCAAGCGTTCATTGAAGACTCTTTTAAGAAGAACTACCGACATGATAGAAATAGACCCACAAAACTATCAGGAGGGGCAGGCTATAAAAGAAGGTACTATTCCCTTGAATAATAACAGGTTGTTTATTTCGTTGGCAGCACAGCTGGGTGGTGAAATATCAAAAAGAGTGATAGAGTGGTTCAGAATCAAGCCCAATGTGATTTCCGGCCTACGGGATAATGAGTTTTCCCGTTACACAAAGGAAATGCTGCATACCAAAGCAGACTATAAGAACGAGATTTTGGACTTTATCGGGGGTATGGATGTGGGATTCCGTGAAGTGACAACCCAGCAAGAATTAATTGACGAGCAGATGTTACCCAAGGGACTGCCCGCTGGGCTTGTGGCATCGCTGAAGGAGCATCCCCCCATTGTTGCTTATGCCAAGCATAGTAAAATTAATGAAGAGGGTGATGTTGTGGGGATGGTAGATTTTGATATAGATGAAAGGGAATCGGACGGTACAAGGAAGCTGTTTAATCTAGCCGGTCCTATTGTTGACACCCTACGGCGGGGCAAATCGCTGTTTGTTGACGAGTTGGACTCGCAGCTGCATCCACTGTTGTCGCGTCGTATTGTTCAGCTTTTCAACTGTGCAGAGACGAACCCTAAAGGTGCGCAGCTGGTATTCACCACGCACGACACAAATATGTTGTCGAAGAAATTGCTGAGACGAGATCAGGTGATATTTGTAGAAAAGACTGCAAGAACGCATTATTCTACGAAACTGACTCCTATGATGAGTATCACGTTAGATAATGGTGCAAAGCCTAGGACAGATAGCAACTACGAGAAGAACTATTTGGAAGGCAAGTATGGGGCGATTCCATACTTTGAGGATGAGTTTAAAAGTTGTAACGAATAGAGAAAGGAGGCGAATACACTGGTCGCACGCTATACATAGAAACAACATAGGGCGGAGTAGGTGCACGGGGAGGACACTTCTGCTTCTGCATTTTCTTCTTCCGCAAGCAGAAAGTCTCATTGGAGGAGTGGTGGCGGTGGTGAGGAGGATGGGAATGGCGTGAAGTGCCGATAGCTGTGCTTTTCATTGCTCTTGAACGTGTTGTTCTCGCCTGAACATCAAATTTTTGTAGAAAGCTTATTATATGATTTTTAATAATACTTGTTTGGAAATATTACCAGCCAGTTATGGAGATTGCATTTTTTTGTCTATCAAGCGGGATGACAAAGAGTACAATATTCTGATTGATGGAGGGCTGGCATCTACATATTATAATGTTAAGGACAAGCGAAAGCCTAAAGGGCCTTTAAAGCTATTGCTAGATGGGCTGCAAGCAGAGGGAAGATGTATTGACTTGCTGGTCGTGACTCATATTGATGACGATCATATAGGGGGAATATGCAAGTGGTTTGAAATGGCTTTCCCAGACAATAAACTTGTAAAGCAAGTCTGGTTGAATGATGATATGCAAGTAGATGAAAAGACAAGTTTAGACAATTCTGTGTCCAAGGCTGTGTCTGTGTTGAAAAAGCTAAAGGAAAAAGAAGTTGGTTATAAAAATGATATTGTCAAGGGCTTTGTGCAGACAAACGATTTTTGCACTATACATGTTATTGCTCCGAAAGTAGATCGTAGAAATGTTGTTGCTCAAAAGATTGCTGCCCCATTGAATAATGCAGCCAGTGTTGATGAGACACAACTGCCTGACATAAAAGAACTAATAAAGCAGAAATGGACTATGACGGAGTTGTCAGACGAAAATAAGTCTTCTATAGCTTTTGAACTGGAAACATGGGACGGAGTGAAAATGCTTTTACTTGGTGATGCCGAGTATGAGGTGTATATGGATGGTATCAGAAGCTTTTATAAGGGGATAAATGGTAGACGGGAATATGAAGTAGTAAAGTTATCACATCATGGTAGCAAGAATAATTTCCATCCTGATATATTAAATATTATACACTCGAAGTATTATGTAATGTCAAGTGATGGAAAGAAGTTTGGACATCCTGATAAAGAGGTCTTGGCACAAATTGTGGACAAGACAGATTCTTGTATACTCTTTAATTATGACTCTCGAAAAAGAGTGATGTTCAACAAACAAGACTTTATTGACTATCCTGATTTGGAGAATAGAATAGGAATAATCTGAAAATATGAATATAGACACTATCCGTAATGTACATTCTGTAAGGGTTTGTAATGGCAGTGGAGTGATTGTGAGACCTTTAGAAAAGTCTTATCTTTACATTCTGACAAATTATCATGTGATATTTGAGGCTGATGGACAAGCTAAAACTTTGAAGTTCAAATTTGAAAAAGGAAGTCCCCTCAATGTTGATAATATAAATGTTATTGGAGATCCTATCTATTGTAAGGACAACGATATTGCAATTATAAAGATTGATGCTAAGGGTTTTGAGAACGTTGAATTTCTAAGACTAAACATTTGTTGTAATGATGCCAAAATTCATGTAGGATTCTCCAAGGCTCGCTATGAAGGTGCTGTTAGCTTAACACAAGTTCTTAGTATTCAAAATGTCAATGGACATGCAAATAATTTGTTAACAGAATATGAATATACGAAACCAGTGGCAGAGAATGAGATTAAGGGTATGTCTGGAGGTGGTGTCTTTGATGAGGATTGTTGCCTTGTGGGTATTCATAAGCAGTCATCAAACAAAGATGAAAAAGAGTTGTTAGGGAATGCATGTTTTATATCTGTAACTTACTATAAAGAAATACTAAAAGAGGAGGGATGGTCGCCAATATTGGAGTTCAATTTGGATAGTTTTATTGAATTTACAGAATTGGCTTTTAACTTTGACAATGATGCCTTTACTAGAAAAATGGCCTTAGAACTATTGTTGAGCATTGAGGATTATAAAGAGAAACTTAATAATTATTCTCCACAAAAAGTATTGGATATACTGAAACAGAATGGTCGTTTAGCGGAAAATATATCTATAGATTGTCTGAATCAAGTTTTTTGGGTTGATTTTACCGAGTTTGTTATTGGAGTAATTTCCATTTTAGAAATAAATTTAGATACGGAAGATTTTATTCTTTCTATATATGATAAGTTTCATTATGTATATAGCGCCCAAAGTTTTGATTTTATGGAAGTAAGAGAGCGGTTAGATGTTGATTTGATTACTGGATTTAGTCAAAATGCAAAATTAATAGTTGGAGGTTTGCCTTCTACGACATTTAAAGGATGTGTATTGACATCAAAAGTACCAAATATTGCAAAAGGGAAGATTTATGATGTAAGGAGTATATCTCGCCCTAAAAGAATACAACTGATGAATATGACAATTATTAATGCTAAGATTTTCAATAAAGGTGTGACACAATGTGTAGAAGGGTATGAAGATGTCAACATTCAATGCTATAGAGAACTGATACTTTCTAAAATATCTTGAATATGTTTGTTAAAGAGTTTGATATATTTGAAATTGGGGTTAATATTCTTGTTGCTGTTACGGAATGTTTGTCAGAAGAAACTTTACGTACTCAATGGAGACCGCTTCGTAATAAATTAGCAGAAGAGAGACAGATGGAACCAATGGATGATTTTGAACGTTGGAATTTCTATTTGTTTTATGTGGTGGAAGACAAGAGTGAGATAAATCGTTCGCTGAAGTATGAAATTGAGCATGATACGGTTTCCTCACGCAAGATAATTGTTAACCGTGCAGAGTTTGTTGACGGTAACTATGAGGCTCTTATTACTTCGTACATAAAGTATGATATAGAAGAACTTGTTGATGAAGAACATAAAATGGATTTTGTAATAAATAAATGTGCCCAAAAGGTAGCGAAAAATGAAGATTAAAAGAGTTGATATAAAGGCTTTCCGTTTGTTTGATGATGTGTCTGTAGATCTAACAGCAAAGAAAGATTCTAATAAGGCAGCTAACTTTGTTGCTATATATGCTCCAAATGGTTTTGGCAAGACTTCATTCTTTGATGCTATGGAGTTTTGTATGACAAAGTCAATACATAGGGTAAAGAGTAATTTCAAGGAAAATTTCTCAATCGATCAAAAACATGGCGCATCTACGTTTATACACAATAAGGATTTACCAAATGAATCTATCGACATCACCATGTCGTTTGAGGATAGTGGAGATGTAAGGACTACTTGTCCGCCAGCAGATGAATGTTCAATGCTTAAGTCAAACCGTATAGAGAATGGCTATTTTAGAGATGCAATCCTTTCACAAGACTGGTTGTCGGAATTCCTTTCTTCAAAAAGCTCTGCGGAAAGATTCAAAATATTTGTGCAAAATTTTGAGGAAACCCACTCTCTTTTGGATTATTACCAATCGTTGGGGGATGCCTCAAGAGGAATGAAAAGAAATATTGATGTTATCTCAAAAGAACTAAAACAAATTGCTAAAAGCATTGACAAGAGTATAGATGCCAATGTTATGGATTTGTTGAAGGAAATAGTAGAGAAACTAAAGGCTAAAAACATTGATGTAAGAAAGTTTTCTTCGGATATGAATGCCTACCAAAGCATGATAGTTGAGGCTGATTCCATTTACTCAAGTTTGTTGGAAGACGAAGAAAAAGTAAATGAAATTATATCAAATCTTGACAAGATGCAGTTTGGTGATGATAGAGTCTTGAAAATAGATGATATACCTGAATGGATAGAAAAACAGAAAAACCTTAAATCTGCAATAGATAGTATTGCAGTAGAATTAACGAAAATAGAACATCTAAAAGATTTAAAGCACCAAGTTGGACAATATGGGAATTCATTGGAAAATAGCTTAAAGGCTTTAGACACCCTTATTTTTCTTATAGACCAAAGCAACAAGTTTCAGACGATACTGAATAAAATAGTTATTGTTAAAAAAGAGAAACAAGGCTTTATTCAAAACAAGGCAAAGAATGAAGCAGAAATAGTTAATATAAAACAAGCGATAGCACAGCTATGTGAAGAAATGGCCAAACTACAGAGTGAAAAAGAACTAAATGACAAGAAACTACTTGGCCTACATGACAGTTATAAGGAATATGTCGCATTGTCTATTCAACATAAAGCGAATGCTGATAGTGTTTTGTTGAATCAAAAACGATTAAATACAGTAGATGAAAGTATAAGTATACTTGAACAAAGACGTTCGGCATTATTAAAGTTTGTAACAGGTTTACGAAAAAAAGAGTTTGTTGTAATTCCTAACTTGTATGAGGAAGATACACGCAAACTATTAGAGATAAGAGGAAAACTTGATTCTGCCAACAAAGCCTTGAAGGATATCGAGAATAGAGTGGAGGAAGAATCAAGATTGAGCGACATTTTACAAAATCTTCTCGCTTCGTCTCAAAGCATTGTGGAACATATAAAAGGCAGTAAATGTCCTCTGTGTGGTTGTGATTATAAGCAACATGAAAATCTTCTGGTTGCGATATCTGAAAATACTGTTTTGTCGTCATCGCTGAAAGAAGATGTTGAGAAAAGGGATAGCGCAAGGAAGGATGTTGAGGACATTGAGCATGGATTACGCAATCAACTTGATAAGTTAACTGATGAAGTTGAGGAACATATAAACAAAACTGTTGAAGAGATAGCTAAGGTAAAAAAGGATAGGGAGAATATAAATAATCAACTCAAACAATTGCTATCGGATAAAACAAAAGACGAGGCTACATTCACTGAAAGATTCTCAGAATTTAAGGATTGCACAGAGGATGAAGTGCGCAATAAATATGAAAAAGCCAATCAGAATATAAACTGTGAGTTGAATAACCAAAAATCACGACTTGCCCATAATCAAACAGAATTGGCTAAATTGATAGAGGCAATGGATAAATTGCGTGAAGATATTAAAAAATGCGATATGACAATTGCACAATTAAATGCTGATACATTTTTTACGCAATATCTACATACTGCAGGAACTGATGATATTTCACAATACAAATTAGATGATTGGAAAAAACAGAAAGAAGAGGTTCTTGCTGAATCAGTTAAATGGAAAAAAGAAATTGATGACGCCAATGCCGAGATTTCAAAGTTAAAGGAAGAAGGTGTTGATGAATCAAAGGTAATATCACTACAACAAAGACAGATATCGTTTAGTTCGGAATATACAGAAGTGAAAGAAAGGTTGACTGGGACGTATAATTTCTTGAAGACAAAGTGTCTGATGGAATCTATATCCCTGCCAATGGACAGCGAGCAGATTAATACAGTATATCAAGAAGCTATAAGGAAATCACATGAACGACGGAGCGACTTGAGTGATAAGTCGGAAGTGGTCAAGGAATATATCAGAATAATAGGTGTTGTTGGTAAATATTCTGAGAATGAAAGTCTCAAAAAACAGTATGATGTTGTTGAAAGTAAACGAAAAAAGTATATAAAAAATAAGGAAATTGTAGATCTAGAAAAAACAAGGTTGGAAAAATACCTTAAAGATTTTGTAAATGGCTTCTTCAAATTGGATATTATCAATAAGCTATATAATACAATAGATCCTCATCCTGAATACAAAAAGATAAGTTTTGAATGTGACTTTAGTCTTAAGGATCCAAGACTAAATGTGTTGATGTATTCAGAGAAAGACGACCATGACAGCATTGTGCCGAATCTATACTTTAGTACTGCACAAATAAACATACTATCTTTCTGTATTTTTATGGCAAAGGCTCTATTTGCAAAGACTGACAAGAAAGATGATTTAGGATGTATTTTTATTGATGACCCTGTGCAGGCTCTTGATGACATTAATATACTGTCAATGATAGATTTGCTTAGAAACGTAGCGTTCTCACTTGACAAACAGATTGTACTCACAACACATGATAAGGAATTCTTCGAACTTATGAAAATGAAAGTACCAGATAGACTTTTCAATTCAAGGTTTATTGAGTTTAGGGAAAGAGGAGTGATTGAGTGAAATCAAGGTGTGTAATATATTGCTACTATATATGTAAATGTTTAGAAAATGCAACTATTAGGTTTGTATTGGCGAAAACGGAGCATTCCCACCCACTCGAGATGGTTGTATCCACTCACTTTCGATGCGGAAAAGGGGTTAAAAGAGGCTTAAAAAACGGAGCATTGCCGTTCACCAGCTGCGAAGGTGTGTGACCGAGCGCTTTTCTGTTTGAAGTGTTTTTGTTAACTTTGTACGCAAATAAAGATTCGTATGAATACAGAGGTACTAAGAATAATAGAAGGTGGTCTTGCCAATGATCATAGAAAGATCATTAGTTATGCAAATCGGCTTGCCGATAGGCTTGACAAGGAGGGTGAGTCCCCTTTGGCAAAATGTATACGTCAGAAGCTTGAAACTTCTGTTCCGCATTCTGCTGCGATAGCTGATGCTCTGAGGACGATCCCCTTGGATTCGGACAGTCGGCTTCAGATAGTAGAGGTAGTGCCTTCAGATTCGCATCGGCAAAAAATTGTGCTATCTCCTTTGGTGGAGAAACAAATAAAAGAGTTTGTTGATCTTGTCAAAAACACGTCAAAGCTTGAGGTTGCGGGTATCGACATTAAGAAAACTCTTCTTTTATATGGTAAGCCTGGCTGTGGCAAGACCAGTATTGCAAATTATATTTGTGAGCAAACTGGATTGCCTTTGGTTATAGCAAGGTTGGATGGTATTGTGTCCTCTCTCTTGGGTAGTACCGCAAAGAATATTCGAAAGATATTTGAATACTCTAGTAGCTTTCCGTGTATATTGTTTCTGGATGAGTTTGATGCAATAGCAAAGGCTCGTGATGACAGTCATGAGTTAGGTGAATTGAAGCGTGTTATTAATAGCCTTCTTCAAAATATTGACTCTATGCCATCAAGTAGTGTGCTTATCGCTGCAACTAATCATCAGTCTCTTCTTGATCCTGCGGTTTGGAGACGATTTGTTCAAAAAGTCGAGGTCGAGCTTCCTGATGAAGATGAAGTATTAACGCTTATGTCTATATTTTCCGAGAATTTTGAAAGCAATTTCTCTGGCGATAAGCAGAAGATACAGTCACTGGCAAAGGCCTTTCAGGGCTTGTCGCCCTCTGATATCAAAACGATATATGACAAAGCAAAGGTGAAAAGTATAATATCTGCTACTCATGTGATTGACTACTGCCAATTGTTGTTTGGGGTATTTGAATTGAAGAATGAAGACTATACGGAATCATCCTTGGTTCGTTTTCTAAGCGAAAATGGTATGTCTCAAGTGGCGATTCATGAAGCCTTTGGAATGAGTCTTAGAAAGATTAAAGGATTCTTGTCAGAAAAATAGTAATTATTATGGCTAAACTATACGATTGGGAGTTCGGTCTGTTTGAAAGGGCATGGGGCAGGCGAGGTGTGGCTTGCCCTGATTGTGTGAATGAGAGCAATCATAAGGTTTGGAGGCGGTTTCTGGACAGGGCGGTAAGGAAGCTTCTGTGCACCGAGACGATGGAGACGGAGGAGTTTCGGGAGTTGCTGGAGGAGGTGCGCGAAGAGGAAGCGCAGCGTCTGGTCTGGGAAAAGAGGGCCGAGAAGATGGCGGAGGCGAGAAGGCGGAGGAGCTGTATGGCGCGTCCGAAGATAGATTATATCCCGAAGGGGTTGACGGTGGATTTGGAGGAGGCTTACGCCGAGTACTTCAAGCAGGAGGTGGAGTTTCGGCCTGAGAACAAGGAGGATTTCTTGTATATGCTGCGGCTGCTGGAGCGCTGGGAGAAGAAGTCGATACCGGCTGTGTTGGCGAAAGGGAGGCCTGACGCTGCGTATGCCATTGCGATGGGGCTGTGCGAACATCTGCCATTGCTGATATATAGGGAGGACATTAGAGACTATCTGAATGATTACAAGCTACGTATCGGCAAACTGATCTATGCGAGCTTTGCTGCATTGGTAGATAGTGTGGCAGCATGGAACAACGAAGAGAAGCGAGAAGAGGTCTTCACATATATCTTTACGCATCTGTCACGATTTGATGGCTTCAAACGAGTGCAGAACAATATACAGATGTTGGCACCAAGCAAGAAATTCACGGGAGAGCCATTGAAGATCGAGCGAGAGATGAATGACGATGAAGAACGCGCTGCAAGAGAAGCTGAACGGAGACGACGGGAGAAAGAACGACAGATGCTGGAGGCAGAGAAAGAGGCCAAGTCACTGATACCACTGAACAAGGACTATGAACAGCGTATCTTCAACAAAAGAAATGTGGATTGGGATTGCTATAGCATCTGGCAGCTGATGTTGGAAGAGAACAAGAATATTGAGACGTTGCTTGCCGTTGGAGAATACCAGACGGCAGCATTGATGTTCCTGCAACTGACGAAATCCATGTGCAGACACTTTGTGATGGATAGGCACTGGGAGTATTTTGACGACATGTATAGTCCGGAGTATGCCATCGAGGACTTAGTAGAGACGTTTGAGAAACTGGCGAAGGAGGGACGGTTGCCGGAAGAGGTGAATCGGTATATCCATGAGGCGTGGAAGGAGATAGAGGAAACGGAGTGTTGTACGGATTATGGAGTGCCGAGAGGGACTTTGCCCTTTTAGTGGGCTGTGGGTGTTGGTTGACAAAAACCTGCTATTGGGTGGTCTTAGACAAAAACCTGATGCTGGGTGGAATTTAGACAAAATCGAGATAAACCCCGTATCTGTTTTCCGAGTCTTCGACTTGCTTTTCATCCATACAAAGCCTTATGAGAACGAGTTCTCGACTGCTTTATCTGAATGCAAAGCTGTGGCACGATGTGCCACTCGGAAAACAGATACGGCGATAAACAGAATAAAATCCATTGGAACTTGCGAAACTGTGGATTGTATATTAAGGTGCAAAATTCCCAAGATTTTCAATCCAAAATTCCCAAGATTTTCAATTTGCGGAGAATGTAGTATGAAAATGTCGCCTCGATAGTAACACATAATCGAGTTGAAACCTATCTGAGGCACATGGAAAATCCCTGATACCAAAATTTATTTCGTCCAAATACTGCCTAATACCAAAATCTTTGGTGGCAAAATACGGTCTGACACCAAAATCTGGCGGCTGGAATGATAGCGTTTGCTATGAGCAGATGATTTGTGCAAAGTCGGTGATATCGCCATGAATGCTTGCTTTTTCAAGTGCTGCCATGTATGACTGTCTTTCTTCAACTGTGATAATCCTCCACGGGTGACCACTTGTGACGAGCATCGCGTTCATGATAAATCTGGCTGTGCGACCGTTTCCGTCCAAGTAAGGATGGATATACACGAAGAAAAAATGGCCTAATACGGCTCTGACGATCGCGTCTTCCTCTGATTCCATGAGTTCGGCGAGCGCAGACATGGCGTCTCTGAGGGCTTCTGGTGGAAGAGGCGTGTGCTTGGAACCTCGAATATACACTTGATGGGATCGATAGCCTACAAGGTCTGAGGGTTTGATAATGCCGGCAGTAATGCAAGGCTGGAACATTTCAAAGTGCCATTTGTCAAAGTCTCTGCTGACGATATTGCCGGCATTGGCTCCTTGAAGGATTGCCTTGACACTCTCTTTGACCTGTTGGAATGCCTGGTAATAGCCTCGTGCTGCTAAAGCGTTCTTGCGATCTGCATCAATCTTGTCGTCTTCCGGATTCCACTCGCCAGGGCGAACGCGTTCGATAAGTCCTTCTGTAACCCGATAGCCTTCAATGGATAACGAATGGTAACTGTCGCGTATATAGTTGTCATCCATGTTGCTTAGTATTGCCTCTGTGGTTTGGCTTTGTGTGGGGGCAATGAGTGGAAGGTCGAGTATTTGCTTTCTCATCTTCTGCCACATCAGCCTGATCCTGATGGCATGGGGTGAAGTGTTCCTACTTGTTCCTGATAGGCTGGGCGTCGTGTCTTCAAATGGATCCTCTGGGCGTAACTCGTGGCCAAGTCTCGTCATGAATTGTAGAATAGTTTCTGCAACGTCAGTTCGCCCGATGTTTCTGAAAGCACCAACAAGTCTTGAGGCTCTGGAAGAGTTTCCTTCGTCGGCCACCACTTTGAGGATTTCATCAGCTCCGCCAACCAAAGACAAACAGGTCCGGGCATTGACTGAGTTTCTGCTGAAATATGTTGGTGTACAGAAAACCAAAGCTTCTGCCAAAGGGTAGAGCCTTAATCCATATCTTTGCTCAACTACAATATGTGCTGGCATTGTTGCTGTGATGTCCAGCATCGAGTCACCATGCTTCAAACTTACAATATTGTTGCTTGCCTTTGATGAACGGATTATCAATTGAGTAGGGGCTACTGTCTCTCCGGCATAGAAATCAAGTGATTCTTCTGGAGTAAGACACCAGTTGTCTCCGAAACGGTTGTTGGAATATGCTACTATGAATTTCCAATAGGAAGCATACCACACGGTTGTGTCTCCTTCCATCCCTGGCATGGTAGGCATATACCATCCTTTGATTACTTGTTCTAAGTAACCATTATCTATAAGACGCTTTGTATGTGTCTCGCCCAAGGTCTTCATGCCCTGAATGATGTCACTGTTGTTCTCGTCCTGATATTTCTTGAGTACGCTCAGTGAATCTGCTAACTTTTCTTGAATACTTGCCATTCTTTCAACTTTAATCTGCCCATTAGTATGTACATGATGGGTGTCTATTAGTAAATACCTAGTGCAGGGTTATTAGTAAATACCCGGTGCAGTGTTATTAGTATTTACACGGTGCAAAGCTATTAGTTTTTATCCGGATTCGCAAGGTTTTGGGGCAATAAAAAAGAATCACATTCTTTTTGTATTGTCTTCGATTTGCACTATCTTTGGATAAGATAGGCTGCGTCTCAACAATAAAAAAGAATCACATTCTTTTTGTATTGTCTTCGATTTGCACTATCTTTGCAAACTAAAAGGGTTTGTGTATGAAGTATCCCATCGGCATACAGGATTTTAAGAGTATTGTTGACGGCGGTTTTGTCTATGTGGACAAGACGGCCTTGCTGTACAAGATGGTGACGGAGGGTAAGATTTACTTTCTGAGCCGTCCTCGTCGGTTTGGCAAGAGCTTGCTCGTCTCTACGCTGAAGTATTATTTCAGTGGGGAGCGGGAGTTGTTTCGTGGTCTGGCCATCGAGGACCTGGAGCAGGAGTGGGAGCAATGTCCTGTATTTCATATCGACTTCAATGGCAGCGACTTCACCCAGGGCAGCACGCTGCAGAACAAACTGGATGTGTGTGTTGAGGACTGGGAGAGGCAGTACGGAATGACGGGTGACGATCGTCTCAGCGTGGGGGAGCGTTTTGCCAGGTTGTTGGCGTTTGTTCATAAGCGTACTGGCAAGCAGTGTGTGGTGCTCATCGATGAGTATGACAAACCGTTGCTGGATGTGCTCGACACGGACTATCGGACGACGGATGGCAATGGCAACAACCTGCGGATTGAGGAACTCAATCGTAATACTCTCAAGGGTTTCTACTCTGCCTTCAAGGCTGCTGACCAAGACTTGCGCTTCGTGCTGCTCACGGGCGTGACGAAGTTTTCGCAGGTGAGTGTGTTCAGCGGTTTCAATCAGCCGGAGGATATCAGTATGAGTGCGGCCTATGAGGCGGTCTGCGGTATCACGGAGGCGGAACTGGAGGGGACGTTTCATGACGAGATGGATGCTATGGCGTACGAGATGGGGGTGAGCCCCGAGGAGGTGCGCCAGTTGCTGAAGCGGCATTATGACGGCTATCATTTCAGTAAGCGGAAGACGGACATCTTCAATCCTTTTAGTCTGCTCAATGCGCTTAGCGTTAGGGATATACAGGATTATTGGTTTCGCACGGGTACGCCTGCTCCATCATACGGACGAGAATCTCAACGAACTGACGGGGAAGTATTACGACACGTCGGACTTTATCGACTACAGAGCGGACGTGGAGCGCCCGTTGCCCATGATCTATCAGAGCGGTTATCTGACCATCAAGGACTACGACCGCTTCTCCAACTCCTACCTGCTCGATCTGCCCAACAATGAGGTGAAAAAGGGTTTCCTCACGCTGATTGCCTCCAACTATCTCGGTACGAAGGAATCGGCGAACACCTTGGCGATACAACTGACGCGTGCTCTCCTGCGCGACGACCTCGACACATGGCGCAAGAGCCTGACGGCCTTCTTCGCCAGCATTCCTTACTCGATGCGTCGAAAGGACATGGAGACGGAGAAGGAACGCTATTTCCACTATACTTTCTACCTTATCTTCCGCATTCTCAGCACCTACCTCGTGCTCACGGAAAAGCAGCAGAGCGAGGGCCGGGCCGACTGCATCGTCGAGACGCCCACGGGGGTGTATATCTTTGAGTTTAAGCTCGACGGCACGGCGGACGACGCCTTGTGCCAAATAGAGGAGAAGGGGTATGCGCGCCCCTATGAGGCCGACTCCCGTCCCGTCCATCGCGTGGGCGTCAGTTTCTCGTCGCGGACGGGAACGATTGACGACTGGAAGGAAGCGTAGGCAGGATGTGGCCTTCGGGATGCTTTCGGGAAGCCTTCGGGATGATGTCAGAATGATTTTGGGATATTGCCCTTGAAATAATCATCGGCCATTGGAAATGAGAAATGATTTCCAATGGCCGATCGTTTTTTATCTGGACCCTCAGCATCCGACGGGGGTGGGTGCTGAGGGCGGCAGGAGGCTACAGGGAGTAGAACTCCGTGAAGGCGCGGACGCAGTACTCATGGTCGGCTACGCTGCCTGTCTCGCGGCAACTGTGCATGCCGAGGATGGCATTGCCCATATCGACACCACGCAGGGGGACCGTGGAGGCCAGGATGTTGCCCAGGGTGCTACCGCCTGCCACATCGCTGTGGTTGACGAAGCGCTGGCAGGGCACACCCGCCTTGCGGCAGATCTCGGCGAAGATGGCGGCAGAGACGGCGTCGCTGGCATACTTCTGGGAGGCGTTGAACTTGATGGCGGGACCTCCACCGAGCATGGGATGGTTGGTCGGGTCGTACTTCTCGGCGTAGTTGGGGTGGAAAGCGTGGGCATTGTCGGCAGAGATCATGAAGGCGCGCTCCACCGCCTGCCAGTAGGCTTCCTCCGTGCCACTCTGCTGACGGGCAATACGCATCAGCATCGAAGCTAGGAAGGGGCTGCCAGCACCCTGCTTGGTCTGCGATCCCGTCTCCTCGTTGTCGAAGATGGCGAGCACCTGGGTGGTGTCCCTCTCGGGAGCTGCAATCAGGGCCTCGAGTCCGGCAAAGCACATCGACAGGTCGTCGAGGCGGCCCGAGGAGATAAACTCGTCGTGGACGCCGAAGGTGCAGGCGGGCTGCGTATCGGCCAGGTAGAGGTCGAAGTCGAGGATGTCCTCGTGGCTGACGGGGCGTTGCTTGCTGAGTTCCTCTACAATGACATTCATCAGCAGGTTGCCCTGCTCCAGTTCGTCGTTGATCAATCCCAGGAGGGGAAGCATATCCTTCTGCTTGCTCAGTTTCACGCCGTCGTTGACCTGGCGGTTGAAGTGGATGGCGAGATTGCTGATCTGGAGCAGCGGACGACGGACGTGCATCAGCATCGTCTCGGGCGACATGGCGTCCTTGCCGCGCACGATGACGCGGCCAGCGAGCGTCAGCGGACGGTCGAACCACGTGGAGAGGATCGGGCCACCATAGACCTCGGTGTTCAGACGCACCAGGCCGCCCTCACCCGTCATCTCGGCATGGGGCTTCACACGGAACGTGGGGGAGTCGCTATGGGCGCAAATCATGTGGAATCCCGTCTCGGCCAGCGGTTTGCGACCCAGGCGGAAGGCATAGACCGAAGAGTCGTTCTTCGTCACATAGACCTTGTCGCCAGCCTTCAGTTCGCCGAGGGGCTGCTGAGGGTCAAGGCGGCGGTAGCCGTTCTGCTCGAGTTCACAGGCTATGTTGCGCGCGGCGAGGAAATTGACGGGCGACGCATCCAGAAATTTCAATAAGCGATTGATCATAAATCGGTTGTTTAAGATGAGTAAATATTTCGGCCACAAACTTACACAAAATTTCTGAGATACCCATCATCAGACGGCAAAAAAATCATACTTCCCCCGTGGCTTTTCTCCATTTACTGAGGTTTGCGGATAGGCATCTAGGCAAAAAGCTGCGCATTTGCAGCGTGAACCCTCCTTTTCTTTGGCCGTGTCGGCTTTTATTGCTAAATTTGCACCTACACAATCACCAATAGAAATAAGGAACAAGCAGATCATGATAAGAGAGAAGACTCCCGATGTGGCTTTCCAGTTGCTGCCCGAGTGGGCAGAGCAGGAGGCCGTCGTGCTGGTGTGGCCCGACGAGCAGACCGACTGGGCCTATATCCTCGACGAGATACGCCAGACCTATGTCGAGTTTATTGAGGCCATTGCCCGGTATGAGGCCGTGTGGCTCGTGGCGCGCGATACGGCGGCGGCACGAGCGTGGTTGGCAGGTCGGGTGAGCGATCGTGCGCTGGAGGCGATACGCTGGATAGAGGCAGAATACAACGACACATGGGCGCGCGACACGATGCCGCTGACCATCTCCGACGGCAGGGGAGGACTGCGGATGATGGACTTCCGCTTCAATGGCTGGGGCGAGAAGTTTGCCAGCGACCAGGACAACCAGCTGGGACGCGTGCTCCAGGAAAAGGGAGTCTTCCGCTGTCCGATGGACCATTGGGACGACTTCGTGCTGGAGGGAGGATCGGTTGAGGCTGATGGCGAGGGCCATCTCTTCACGACCTCGGTCTGTCTGTTGGCCCCTCATCGCAACCAGCCCCTCACGCAGGGTGACCTGGACGAACGGCTTCGACAGGCCTTCGGCGTGGATCGGGTCTATTGGATCGGTCATGGATCTTTGGATGGCGACGATACCGACGGCCATATCGACACCCTGGTGCGTTGTGCGCCGGGCCATACGCTGCTCTATGTGGGTTGCGACGATGAGGCCGATCCGCAGTATGCCGACCTCAAGGCCATGGAGGCCGACCTCCAGGCCATCAATCGCGAGGCCGAAGTGGCCTACCGACTGCTGCGCTTGCCGATGCCCGATGCCATCCTCGACGAGGAGGGGAATCGCTTGCCAGCCACTTATGCCAATTTCCTGATTGTCAACGGGGCAGTCATCGTGCCTACCTACGACCAGCCACACCACGACGCCGAGGCGCTGCAGGTGGTCGGCGAGGCCTTCCCCGATCACGAGGTGGTGGGAGTGGACGCGCGGGCCGTCATCCAGCAGCATGGGTCGCTCCACTGCTTGACCATGCAGATCCCCGTAGGCGTGGCCCAAGGAGGCGAATAAACCGAAGGGGCTGGGGCGGAGGGAAAGCCCCGTTGGCCCTCATATCGTAGAACATATCACAAGACTCACAATGAAAATAGGAATCGTACAACAACACAATACCGCCGACGTGGCGGACAACATGCGCCGTCTGGCTGCCTCCGTGGAGCAACTGGCCCAGGAGGGGGCGCAGCTCGTCGTACTGCAGGAGTTGCACAACTCGCTCTACTTCTGCCAGACGGAGGACGTAGCCAACTTCGACTTGGCGGAGCCGATCCCCGGTCCATCGACCCAGTTTTATGGTGAACTGGCGAAACGTCTGGGCGTCGTCATCGTCACGTCGCTCTTTGAACGCCGCTCGGCAGGTCTCTATCACAACACGGCCGTGGTGATAGAGCGCGATGGAACGATCGCAGGCAAGTATCGCAAGATGCACATCCCCGACGATCCGGCCTACTATGAGAAGTTTTACTTTACTCCTGGCGACCTCGGTTTCCGGCCCATCGACACGAGTGTGGGCCGCTTGGGCGTGTTGGTCTGCTGGGACCAGTGGTATCCGGAGGCAGCGCGCCTGATGGCCTTGCAGGGGGCAGAGATACTGATCTACCCGACGGCCATCGGCTATGAACCCTCTGACGTCGAGGAGGAGCAGCAGCGCCAGCGCACGGCGTGGACCACCGTGATGCGCGGCCATGCTGTGGCCAACGGACTTCCTGTCGTCGCTGTCAACAGGGTGGGCTTCGAGCCTTCGCCTGTAGGCAAGACGGAGGGACAGGCCTGCTCGGGTGGCATCCAGTTTTGGGGATCCAGTTTTGTGGCTGGGCCTCAGGGCGAACTCCTCTGGCAGGGGTCGGACAGCGAGGAGGCATTGCGCCTGTTCGACATCGACCTCAAGCATAGCGAGAATGTGCGCCGCTGGTGGCCCTTCCTGCGCGACCGCCGCATCGACGCCTATGAAAAAATCACCCGCCGCTTCATCGACTGACGCGTGCAATACTTCTTTACCATCACTTGACCATTGCAAAGGTTATGAAAAGAAATACTATCCTGGCGGCACTGACCGCCGTATCGCTCTCTGCTGCCGTCACTCCCGTCGGCGCACAGCAACTGTTGCCGCAGCCGAAGCAGGCCGTCTTTGGCAAGGGCACTTTCAATCCGCAAAAGGGTGTCGTCCTGATGGAGGAGACTTCTGGGGCAGGCCACGGCAAGGAGTACTACCGACTCCATATCACGCCCGACACGATGCGGGTGGCCTATGCCGACTCCACGGGCCTCTTCTATGCCACACAGACCATCAGCCAGCTCCGCAAGGGAGACCTGCTGCCCGTCTGTGATGTCGAGGACTGGCCGAGCTATGAGTGGCGTGGCTGCATGATCGACATCTCCCGCCATTTCTTCCCGCTGAGTTTTCTGAAGAAGCAGGTGGATGTCCTCGCCCATTACAAGGTCAATCGCCTTCACCTCCACCTCACCGACGCGGGAGGATGGCGCATGCAGATAGACCGCTATCCCGAACTGACGAAGAAGGCGGCATGGCGCACGGAGAGCGACTGGACGAAATGGTGGATCGACAACGACCGCCGCTATATGAGGGAGGGCGATCCCGGGGCCTATGGAGGCTACTATACGAAGGACGAGATGCGCGAACTGGTGGCCTATGCTGCCAAGAAGGGCATCACGGTCGTGCCCGAGATCGAAATGCCGGGACATAGCGAGGAGTTGACCGCGGCTTGTCCCCAACTGAAGTGTGAGGGCAACCAGGAGGCGCAGGGCGACGTCTGTCCGTCGAGCGAGACGACCTATGCCGTGCTCCACAATATCCTCGACGAGGTGATGGAGGTGTTTCCGTCGAAGTGGATCCATATCGGTGGCGACGAGGCAGGCAAGGGTAGCTGGGGATCGTGTCCCAACTGTCAGCGCAAGGCTCGGCTGCTGGGACTCCGTAGCACGGCGGACCTGCAGGGGTATCTCATCCAGCGCATCGCCGCCTATCTCCGGCTGGAGGGCAGGGAGGCCATCGGATGGGACGAGGTGCTCGACGATAGTCTGGCTGCCCACGCGCCTTCGCTCGGCGAGAACGTCAACGTGATGGTATGGCGCGACATCAAGGCGGCTCAGCGGGCCATGCGAAGGGGTCACAACGTGATCCTCTCGCCTGGCGACTACTACCTGGACCGCTATCAGGACGCTCCGCCCACCGAGCCCTTTGCCGGAGGAAGTTATCAGCCGCTGCGCAATCTCTGGAACTTTGACCCCGCGCCCTATAGTGGCGATGGCTTTACGGGTCGTGTGCTGGGTGTGCAGGGCAATCTTTGGACGGAGTATATCAAGACGGAGGACTATGCGGAGTATATGCTCTATCCCCGCGAACTGGCCATCGCCGAAGTGGGATGGAGCGGACGTAGCCGATCCTACGAGGAGCTGAGTGCTGCCGTCGTGGCGCAATATCCGTGGCTGGCTGCGCAGCATGTCCAGGCCTTCGACCTCAGACGGGAGAAGGGAGACCGCAAGGAGAAGCAGAAGCCCGTGCGCCATCTGGCTGTCGGGGCAGGAGTGACCTATCACCAGCCCTACTCGCAGTCGTATGTGGGACAGGGCGACGGCACGCTGACCGACGGGATGTGTGGCGGATGGTCCTATGGCGACGGCCGTTGGCAGGGATTCATGCAGCGTCGCGACACGACGGTGGCTCCCTTCGACATCACCATCGACCTGGGCGAGGAGAAGCGGTTTAGTACCGTCAGCCTCGACTTCATGCAGAGCGACGGCGCATGGGTGTTCTATCCCAGCCGCGTCACCATCAGCATCTCCAGCGACGGCGACCATTTCGTGCCCGTTTATGACCAGGCGTACACCCGCGAGCGACTCAATGTGGTCGGTACGCGTACGGTGACGTATCAGGGCAAGAAGCAGAAGGCGCGTTTCGTCCGTATCTCCGCCAAGGAGGACAATCCTGGCGAGTGGGTCTTCACGGACGAGGTGAAGGTGTATTGACGCAGGATAGCGGTAGTGGCAGGTCGGCCATTGGAAACGGGAGAAGTCGTTTCCAATGGCCGATTTTCTTTGTGGAGGAGTGGTGAGGGTGGTGCTTGTGTAACGACCGTTAAACTCGCTAAGTGATGTTAAATTATTCTAGGCTCTGTGGTTTAAGCCATAACTTTGCGGCTTCTTTTCAAATAGGTATAACGAATTGATTGTATTCATGGTATGAGTAACTTGAGAAATGGAAGCACTGCCGAGAAGCGCTGCAACCGTATGGGGTGGATTGGAATGCTCGTCACGCTGGGCATTGTCTTTGGCGACATTGGCACGTCGCCTCTCTATGTGATGAAGGCCATCCTCCATGTGGGCCAAAGGGTGGACGAACCGATGATCTTGGGCGCGCTGTCTTGCATCATCTGGACGCTTACCCTGCAGACTACCGTCAAGTATGTCCTCGTGGCCCTGCGGGCGGACAACCATGGCGAGGGAGGCATCCTGGCGCTCTACGCCCTGCTACGTCGCCACAAGAGAAAGTGGATCTATCTGCTGGCCCTTATGGGAGCAAGCACCTTGTTGGCCGACGGCATCATCACGCCTGCCATCACCGTGACCACGGCCATCGAGGGTTTGGAGAGCGTCAGTCCACATCTGCCCGTCCTCCCCATCACCCTGGCCATCATCACCGTCGTCTTCTTCGTGCAGCGCTTCGGCACGGAGAGCATCGGCAAGTCGTTTGGTGGCTTCATGCTGCTGTGGTTTCTCCTGCTGGGTGCGGTCGGCACGATCAGCCTCGTCTCCTATCCGCAGGTGATCCGGGCGCTCAATCCCTATTATGCTCTGCGGCTGCTGGCGACGTCGCCCGAGTGGTTTCTCGTCTTGGGCGCGGTGTTTCTCTGTACTACGGGTGCGGAGGCGCTCTATTCCGACTTGGGACATTGTGGCAGGCGAAACATCACCGTGAGCTGGGCCTTTGTCAAGACGATGCTCATCCTCAACTATCTCGGGCAGGGAGCGTGGATCCTCTGCCATGCCGACGTGGCGGCTTCGGTCAATCCGTTCTATGCCATCATGCCTCAAGGCTTGCTGATCTTCTCCATCGTGATGGCTACAGGGGCAGCCATCGTGGCAAGCCAGGCCCTCATCAGTGGCACGTTCTCCATCTTGAGCGAGGCGATGAACCTCGATTTCTGGCCTCGGATGCGCATCAAGCATCCCACTCATGTCAAGGGCCAGCTGTTTATCCCTGCGGTCAATATGGCCATGTATATCGGTGTGGTGCTGATCCTCCTCCTCTTTCGCGACTCCTCCCACATGGAGGCCGCCTATGGTCTTGCCATCACCATCACGATGCTGATGACCACCTTGCTCCTGGGCTTCTACCTGCGCCAAAGGGGCGTGTCGCGCATCCTCTGCATGGTCTTTGTTGGCAGCTACTGTGTCATAGAGGGCATCTTCCTGGCCGCCAACCTCTCCAAGTTTCTTGCCGGAGGATGGTGTACGTTGCTCATCGCGGGCGTTCTTTTCTGCATGATGCTGGTGTGGGTGCGTGCCAAACGTATTCGCCGTCAGCATATCTCCAGCAAGCCGCTGAGCGACTACTATCAGATCATCTCCGACATCAAGGCCGACGATCGCATACCCAAGTATGCCTCCAACCTGGTCTATGTCAATCATACGGGAAAGGAGAGTACCGTGGACGACAAACTGATCTATTCCATCATCAACAAGCAGCCGAAGCGTGCCGACCACTATTGGCTCATCAACCTGGAGTATGTGGATGCGCCCGATACGCTGGAGTATAGTTGCAGCACGCTGGTGGAGGACACGCTCTATAGCGTGACGATGCGTATCGGTTTCCGCATAGAGCCTCGTGTGAGTCTCTATCTGCGCCAGGTCGTCGAGGACTTGGTGGCAGAGGGCAGGGTGGATCTGACCAGCTGCTATCCCTCCTTGCGGCGGTATGGTGTGACGGGCGACTTCCGCTTCATCATCATCCATCGCGTCTATTATCCCGAAGACTCGTTCGACCGTCGCCACAACCTCTTGATGAGTCTCTATGCGCTCATAGGCAAGATCAGCATCGACGAGCCCAAGGCGCTCGGTCTCGACACCTCGGTCGTGGTGGTGGAGCGCGTGCCCCTGATTCTCTCTCGCAGGGAAGGCCACGTCCGTCGCATTGTCCCAGCCTTGCCCGAGGGGGAATAGGCGGGGCGTGCGAGGCGTTTGCCTTGTCGGTATATGCTTTGGGGGCTGTGCCAAAACCAATGGTTTGACACAGCCCCCAAAAGATATAGTCGTCAGGTCGTTGCGTGGCGTGAAGAAAGACGCCTCAGCGTCCTACTTCGTCTTGGTGAGCACATACAGTTTGGCCGTCTCGCCCTCGGGCTCGTTGCCCAGCGAGTCGGTCATGACGACGTGCTGGTCGTCCTTCACCTTGTAGTAGGTCTGCTCGCCACTCGACGGTCGTTCGAGCACCAGTACCTTGCCGTCGAGCACGCGCAGCACGCCGCTGGCCTCGTCGTGGCCGTCCTTGCGCTCCAGGTAGTCCTGCGTCAGCTGGTAGGTGCTGTCGGCATGGATGGTGAGCACGGTCTTGATGCCCGGGCAGTCGGCGGCAGGGAGGGTGCCCTCATAGGTGCCGGCGATGGAAGTCAGGTCCATGCTGTCGATAGAGGCCGTGTCTTGGGCCACGCTGGTGGTGTCGTTGTCCGCGGTGCTTGGTGCGGTCTTCTGGTCTGTACAGGAGGACATCAGCGCCATGGCGGCGAGTCCCCAAATCATCCAATTCTTTTTCATACTTCTCGTTTTGATAACAAATTTTTTTGTCTATAGAGCGGCATCATCCGCTATGGCTTGCAAAAGTAAGTAAAACTTTTGGCATGGATGAAGATTCTCAGAAAAAAACATCATCCCTGTAGATTTTTGGTGAAATGGCTATATTTCCATATTGCCAAATATTTTGCCAACTTTCTGCTAAACCCAATTACTCCTCATGCCATTATGAATCTCATGTGGAAGTCACTTGGCCGCATGATGGTCGTTCAGAAACCTGCTCACGTCCTTGACGGCTTCTTCAAAGGCTGTGGGCTGTCCTGGGACTGTTATGAATAGATGGGTGGCGGTGGGATAGACGCGGTAGATGACGGGTCTGCCAAGGTTGTGGAGGCGCTGGACAAGTTCTGCAGTTTGGTCCAGGAGAATGTCGTGGCCTGCCGATATGAATAGCGCAGGCGGCAACGTTTTCAATGCGTCGTCATCACACAGGCCTACCGACACGAGCGGGTTGCGTTCCTGACGATTGGCATAGGCTTCGTTGAACGCTTCGAGGAGCTCAGCATCGTTGCCATATCCCTTGGCATACTTTTCCCAAGAAGGAGTCCTCTCGGTGAAGAGTTTGGTCACGGGATATATCGGTATCACTTTGCAAATGCCCGACGCTGACATGGCGGTTGCCAATGCCAGGTTGCCCCCAGCACTGTCTCCTCCTACCGCTATCATCGTGGTGTCGCCTCCCCAGTCGGCCGCGTGTTCTTGCAGGTAGCGTACTGCCCTTTGACAATCTTCGAGTGCGGCAGGGTAGGGGTGGGCAGGTGCCAGACGATAGTCTAATGCTGCCACCAGGCAGTCGGCCTCCAGGGCTACGGCGGCACAGAACCGCGCGCAACTGTTGATGCTGCCAAAGCACCATCCTCCGCCATGGAGGTAGAGCAGGATGGGGCGCTTGCGGTCAGTCTCATGCTTGGGAGAGAAGAGACAGATGTTCTCTCTCGGATAGAAAGTCTTGACGCCTTCCGGCAAAGTAGGCGGCTGGTTTCGGCTCTGCCTTATCTGCTGTAGTTCGGTGTCATTGCCTTCCATTGCTTTCCTTACGGCCATCATCTGTATATGCTGCAGTCCTGGCTTCATATTGGCCAAGAAGGCCTGCTCCTCCTCCAACATCTTTTGCTGGCGGATCGAGTCGGGACAAGTAGCCCGACAGGTGAGAGTTGACACGAGTATCATGACTGACGATAGAAGTATAAGTGATCCTTTTGTCATTTTCAAATCTTTCTTTTCTTCAAATCTTTCTTTTCTTCATCCATTTCTTCATCACCCGGTGATTGCCGTGGTTACCACCTTCGTAAATCTTTGTGGATGGTTCACCCGGTGGGCCTGAATGATGTCTGCAAAAGTAAGAATAAAAAATGGAAGCGCAAAAATCAAAGCAACACAATTGACCAGGTGGTAGCCTTTAGTTACCCTCCCTGCCACTCATAAGTTATCATCGAAGTCGGTCTTAAGTTACCATCGGGAAGGTGGCTATCTTAGGGTCAAATTCTGTGGAATATTCAGGTCAAAGCTGTAAGATCTTTAGGGTCAAAACCAGTAGAATATTCAGGATAAAAAACTGGTAGGACACACTTGCGCTGATAGAATCTCCATGCTTTTCGCCCTCTATATACATAGACGTCGAGCAGCGACTACGAATATAATGATCGTCAACGAAAACGAATATAAACGTCGTGCAACGACTACGGACATAAACATCGTACAACGAAAACGAAAAACGGAGGACGCAAAGATGGATAGAACAACAGCCGAAAAGGAATGGCTCCGCCGCATCAGTGGCGGAAAGTCAGCGGTTCCCCAGAGGAAGACGACGAGCGACCAGACGAGCGATCAGTCAAGCAGCAAGCCCAGGCCCAAGCCTCAGCCGACGGCCAAGAAGCATGGCAATGGCTTTGGCGACATTGCCGGCATGGAGGACCTGAAGCAGCGGGTCAAGGAGGGCTTCATCAATGTGCTCCAACATCGTGATCTGGCCGACGCCTACGGCATCCGTCCTCCCTCCATGCTCTTCTATGGGCCTGCGGGATGTGGCAAGACGTTCTTTGCCGAGAAAATGGCTGAGGAGGTTGGCATCCACTTTATCAAGGTCGTCCCGGACGATTTGGCCAGCACCATGGTGCACGGTACGCAGGAGAAGATCGGCGAGGTCTTCAAGAATGCGGAGAGACACGCGCCGGCATTGCTCTTCTTTGACGAGTTTGACGCCATGGTGCCGCGTCGCACAGGAAACGAATACAACCAGCACTACGACAGCGAGGTGAACGAGTTTCTCTGTATGCTCAACCATGCTTCCGACAAAGGGGGTCTATGTCCTTGCCGCCACCAACCATCCCGAGCGCATCGACAAGGCCGTGCTGAGGACGGGACGCATTGACGAACTGGTCTATGTGGACATGCCCGACCACGAGGCCCGCAAGAGTCTGTTTGCCCTGGAACTGGCCAAGTTGCCAAGGGAAGAGGACATAGACATGGACTGGCTTGCCCACCTGACGCAAGGCTTCAACTGCAGCGACATCAACTATATCGTGAAGTCGGCAGCGCGCAAGAAGTTCAACGAGGCGATAGGCTGCGGAGAGCATACGCTGCAGAATATCACCCAGAAGCAGCTCGAAGAGATCATCTCCGGGCGCAGCCCCTCGGTAAGCAGTCGCGACCTGCGCGAATACCAGCGCGTCCACAGGGAGTTTTCGCCCAAGGACAAGGGCGGTCAGCCGGCCAGCATCGGATTTCGATAACAACAACGTATAACCCATCAATGTAAACGATTATGAAAGAAAAAATCTTAGAGGCTTTTGCCCGTCTTGGTTTCTGCTTGGAGAAGAGCGACGACGTCGGCTATGAGTTTGAGTATGAAGGCATGACGCTTCTCTATCTGTGCAACGAGGACGACGAAGACTTCCTGACCATTGCGCTCCCAGGCTTCTATGAATACGACGAGGAGAATGTCGCCACATATTGTGCGCTCTCGGAGAAGATCAACGCCTCGCTGAAATATGTCAAGGCGTTCACCCCGGGCCATAGCATGTGGCTCTGCTACGAGCGCGAGCTCTTCGGCGGCGAGGAACTGGAGGCCTTGATCTCTCGGATGATTGCCCATCTGGAGGCCGGCGTGGTCTTCGCCAGCAAGGCGGTGAAGGCCATCGAGAAGCAGTTCGCCGATAGCGACGATACGAGCGAGGGCTGCGAGGAACTGACGGACGACAACGAATCATAACTGGAGGACATTCTTATGGACAAAAGATCAATGGTCATCAGCGTGCTGGAAGACATGGGCTACCAGCCGCGGGTGGATTGCGACGGCGACGTGTTGTTTCGCTTTCAGATGAAGCACCTCTATGTGCTTGCCACCCAGCAGGAGGAAACGTCCTTCCTCGTGGTCATGCTGCCGCAGTTTTACGAGATGAGCGAAGGCGAGGAGATCAAGGTCCTCACTCTCTGCAACAAACTCACGCGAGAGGTGAGGCTGGCAAAGATCTACATAGATACCAACCTCACGGAGGTCACGGCCAGTTGCGAGTTCTTCTACAGCGATGAGGCTTCCCTGCGTCTGCAACTGGAGCATTCTTTGGTGATACTGGGCCGGGTACGCTCCGCTTTCCGCCAGGCGCTGGTAGAGTTTGAAGAGTAATTGGGATTATATATATAGTGGTAGGGTGGGTGCGCTTGTCGAGCCCGCCCTACTAACGTTTTAACGTTTAACGTTTAACGTTTTCGATATCGGGTGTGCCTTCCGAGGAAGCCTCACGGAAGGCTTTTCACCTGTTGTAGGGAAAAGACAGAGAGACAAAATATGATCTGGACGGCTGAAACGCCCGCCTGCTTCTCCAATGATATCCTGCGAAACAGATGACCAAGCCAAAAATCGGGTGAAAAGTGCCATCAAATTGGTTCGCAATGAACTTTTAACACTAAAGGTGTTGGTCTCCTCCGAAAAAATGCGTAATTTTGCATCTATGACAGTTGCTCTTTAAATCGTTGTTTTATCGCGTTTTAGCGACTACAAGGATACAACTTGTTATAGCGAAACTGTTGTTTTTATCCCATTATTTGGGGGTGATGCTGAAACTTTAGTATATTTACGACTATGACTGACGAAGAAAGAAAAGAATTCGAAGAGTTCCAGAAATGGAAGGATGAGAAGAAAAAGGAAGAATCTCTTAAACATGGGGAAGCGATAACTCCCTCTGATGATGGCTTGCAAATCAAGGACAAAGATAGTAAGGAAGAGGAGAATAATGCCCATTCTGATAAGTCTGTAGAGGAGAAGAGTACTTATTCTTCCCATTCTGTTTTCTTATACATAGTGCTGTTTATAGGCGTACTTTCTGCATTCTTTATTTCTGCACTTTTGACAATTACCAGTCCAACTTCTTCTACTGATAATGCAGCACTTGTGGACTCAGGTTATGTAGCTTTAGATTCAGTTTATGTTGACTCGACAAGTGTCCCTACTGAAGGCGTGAAATCAGAATGGCAATACGATACTAACAAGGATAAGATGAGAGGTTCTACTGATTATGTTGCAATTCTCTGCAGTGACTATAATGAGAATGGAGGGGCCTTTTCCGGTGGTGACATGTGTATTGTTGTCCGTAAAGCCAAAAAATTTGGCGGACTTGATGTGTATTTGAGATTGTCCAGTGATCAGTTTGGCGGCAATGAATATTATGGGAATAACTATGTGACGGTAAAGTTCGACAATAATTCCCTAATGAAGTTTTACTTTGATGAAGGTGCCAACAGCGGTACTGATTTCGCATTTATTCGAAAGAAGTCTGCTTTTTTAAAAGCATTGAAGAAGGCGAAGTCTATTCGCATAGAAGCAACGCTGTTCTCTGCTGGAATACAACAATTTAGCTTCCATGCTGACCATCCTCTCAAGTGGGAGCATTAAGTGTAAAGTCATAAGGACCATATAATCGATCAAGAATGAAAAAGAAACAGTATGTGATCTTGCTGGCGGTAGTGCTTATATTGGCACTTGCTTTCTGCGGATACAAGTATTATACCTATTATTATCAAGATGTAGTGACGGACTACTACGGAATAGAATATACTCCACCCGTGGAAAGAGGAGTGTCTCTCTTTGGTAACGTGGAGTATTCTCAACCACAAGTAAAGTTCAAAAAGCTTCCAAAGTATTTAAGCGACTCCTCCGCAATTTCTCATAAGACGGCTGAAGTCCTCTCTGATAGAAAATTCTTAGTTGAAGAATACAAGAAAGAAATGGGTGTAGTGCCCAAAACTGATATGGAAAAAATATGTCAAGGAACTAGACTTCAAGCATTGAAAGAGTTGCTTAAAAAACAGTATTTCCTCATTAGTTTCTCCCATCACAGAAAATACGATCCCGAAGACTTCATTCGGTTCGTCAAGAAGAATGGCGTCGATTGGGATAAGATGGAACAGTTCTGTAAAAAGTATGGACTTGATGTTAAGTGCTACCCTATATACTGAAAACGGAGGATATCCCAGCCCTCTCGGCTGACCCACTAAAATGGCTCGAAAAAGTATATTGACTTCGTAGGCCTGCGAAGTTAACTTCATAAAAAGGGGTGAAAATAAGCGCTTGTCGCCACGATAAGCTCGGAGGCAATATGCAAGCCAACACTCGCTTCCAAAGAGTCAATACTACTATTTCGAGTGGGTGGGTATGTTCCGTTTTCGCCAGTTTGAGTCAAAAGAGTATTAAATTGATCCATGATCGGAAAGATTCCTCCAAAAGGAGTAAGTATCTCGGATTTTATTTGTACATTTGCCATGTCATTCGGAGATTTTGCTATACTTCTTTTTGCAGCACTAAGGTAGGTGAAAAATTCGACGTGGCAAAATTCTGAGCAACTTTTTGTTGCTCAGGTACTTAAAAAATGCTAACTCATAGAGCTGCGGGAATTAGGTGTAATATGAAACTACAAGATATTATCAACAAAATTGATATTAGGCAAGAAGAGCATGATAATTATTGCTACTTTGTGCCAAAATTCATAGAAAGCGCAAAGGCTTGTGAAAGTTGGCAAGATTGGGACCAGGATTTGTTTTATGAGTTCTTTGAACGAGGAGGACACCAATGTGTATCATCTTTAAAGCAAGGGTATTTTACAAATGAAGAAAAGGCTAAGATAAAGGATAATTGGAATGAATTGGCTCCGATGCTTAAAGCTATTGCAGAAAGTCAAGATTCCCCTAAATGGGATGTCTATGAAGAAATTAAAGTCTTTATAAAACAACGAACTAATCAAGATAGAAGGGCAGCAACCAACCGTCTAATAGCTTCATTACAACCAAATCTGTTATGTACAATAGTGAAGGAAAGTTGCTTAGTGGAAACATTTAATCTTATGCGAAATGTAGGAATAGAAGATGTTCCGGAAATAGATTCTAATAGTTGGTTTAAAAGGAGCTACAGTTTATTGACTTTTTTCAAATCCAAACTTAAATGCAATTCTGTCTATGATATTTGTACTTACTCGTGGCAGGTTCGTGATTATTTAAAAAACTCGTCAGAAAAGCAAACATGTAATATGGAAAATATTCAGTCATATATCAAACTTCTTAAAGCAAATAAGAATCTTGTTCTTACAGGTGCTCCAGGTACAGGTAAGACTTTCCTTGCAAAAGAAATAGCCAAAGCTATGGATGCAGAAGTAGAATTCGTTCAATTTCATCCATCTTATGACTATACTGATTTTGTAGAAGGGTTAAGACCAATAAAGAAAGGGGATATACTTGGTTTTGAACGGATAGACGGAGTTTTCAAAAAATTCTGCAAGAAAGCAATCGGGCTTCCCTCAGAACACTCATATTCAGGAGGTGCTTATGTATTCATCATTGATGAAATTAATCGTGGTGATCTATCCAAAATATTTGGCGAACTATTCTATGCGATTGATCCTGGTTACAGGGGAGAAAAGGGTAAAGTTAAGACACAATATCAAAATCTCATCAACAAGGATGATGTCTTTGCTGATGGACTCTTTGTACCAGAGAATGTATATATCCTTGCAACAATGAACGACATCGACAGAAGCGTGGAAAGTATGGACTTTGCTTTGCGCAGACGTTTTGCATGGAAGGAGATAAAACCCGAAGATCGTTTAGAAATGCTTTCAGAAAAGCTCGACCATGATACTTGCGAAAAAGCAGCAAGAGTAATGACAAATTTGAATAAGGCGATTACAAAAACACGAGGACTTGGCTCTGCTTATCAGATAGGTCCAGCGTATTTTTTGAAGCTGGACAAAGAACGCTATAATGGCGATTTTACTGCATTATGGGATATGCACATTGAAATACTCCTTAAAGAGTATCTACGTGGATATAGTAATGCAGACGCAAAAGTTGAAGATCTTAAGAAAATATATTTTGATTCGTTGAATGGCACAACAATAGATGACGCAGACCAATGATAACAATTCAAGACAACATTCGTACTGGAAAGGTTTGCTCACGTCATGATGTCGCAGACCTACTTCCTATCGCCAATAAACCCATTGGGCAACTATGCGAAGAAAACGAACATCTGCTTGTTTTCCCAATGAGCATAGATGATACCAATGATAAAATTGGCGACAATACTATTGTTGACATCTATGCTGAAGATGACAATTCGGTCAGGATAAAGTCTAACAATATTATGGGTTTTGTTGGACGAAAGAAACAACAGCTGAAGATATACTCACGTTTCGATGATGAGGAACATGATTTATTTCTTCACTATATGTTGCAAAAGGTATTTTCGTACAACATCTTTAACTTAGACTTTACAACATCAGAAGATAATGTTTTTGATTTTCTTCTATTTATGTTCCCTGCCATGTTGAAAAGAGCAATGTGTCAAGGCATCTATAAAGAATATAAAAGATTCAAACATAACGATTCAAATGTACGTGGAACAATAGACTTAAGTCGTCATATTAGGGAAAACATCCCTTTCAGAGGGACTATCTCGTATAATACAAGAGATTTCAGTCTTGACAATTCTGTTACCGAACTAATACGGCACACAATAGAATATATAAAGACTATACCTTTGGGTAATGCAATTCTGTCGTCCGACAATACTATTGCAGACTACATAAAGAAAATTATTTCATATACTCCGTCTTACCGTCATTCAGAGAGGATGAAGGTTTTACAAAATAATCTTGTTCCTTGCCACCATCCTTTTTATACGGAATATATTGTCTTACAGAAACTATGCGTTCAAATTCTTCGTCAAGAGGAAATCAAGTATGGAACTAATGATGATAGAATCTATGGAGTGCTATTTGATGGAGCATGGTTATGGGAAGAATATCTAAACACTCTCTTGTATGACGTAGGATTTACACACCCAGAAAATAAATTAGGGACTGGTGCAATTTATCTTTTTGAACATGGAGGACAAAGATTTCCTGATTTTTGGAAAAAAGATTTTGTACTTGATGCAAAGTATAAAAGACTTGCCGTGAAAGGAAATAGTCTTGATATTAGTCGTGATGATGTACATCAGATTATGGCTTATATGTATAGGTTAAAAGCCAATAAAGGTGGCATTATATGTCCTTATAAGAGTGAGAATAATAAGATTATTTCTCAAAATATGCATAAGGATAGTTACTTAGGTTCTTTGTCGTTGTACGCTTTGGCAATACCAAAGAATTGTAGTTCGTATGAAGAATTTGTAAAACGTATTGTTGAGAATGAAAGGGCCTTATTGGAAGAATTGTCATAAATATTCTCTATGTATAATACGAAAACTCGGGGGGGCAGAAAACATCAGCCAAGATGTTAAGTGTCTGCTCTTTCTTTATCAATCGCAATTAGAATGCAAATATACTTTTTGACCTTACTTCATGTATTTTTTCAGCCATAAGTCGAAGAACTTGTCATATACCACGTAGGCATCATCCTGCTGGGTGATAAAATCTTTCTCCAGCAATCCCTTCAGGGCAGAATTTACTGAGCTTGGCGACGGGAGATGATATTTTTTGGCGAAGGCTCCGCTCCTTACGCTTCTTGCTTCGCCCTCTGCAGAGATGGCGATGAAGACGTTGCGCTGCTTTTCCGGCATCTGGCGCAGAAGGGTCTCATAGGTGTCTGAAGCCATATTGAGGTTGTAGTTGATGGCGTCATCTACCATGTCCAGCGTGCAGGTGCCTTGCTCGGGAGTCTTGAGGAAGAGGACGTTCATCACTCGCTGGATGTACGAGGTGACCCCACCGAAACGGGCGAAGAGATCTCCGATGATGGCTGTGTCGAGATGCTTGTTGCGCTCCTCAAACTTGGTTGTGGCAAACTCCTTGTATTTCTCTATATCCAGTGGCTTCAGGTTCATCAGTGTCACGCTCTGATAGAAAGGGCGGGCTGGGGATGTGAACATCTCTGCCATCAGATGGCAGTGAGAACCCGAGAAGATGAAGTGAGCATTGGTGCATCGCTGGATATAGGTGCGGAGCAAAGCCTCAATGCGATTGTCGGCATAGTTGTTGATTTGTTGAAACTCGTCGATGGCAACAAGACATGGCTTGTCGGCTTGGTTGAGATAAGCGAATATCTCATCAAGCGTAATTTCGGGATTTACCATGTTGCCGATGCCTATCCCCCAAACCGGAGCTCCGTTGATATCGAATGAGATTTCTGAACGTAGGGAAGAGAGGGCCATCAGAAATTTCTCCCAAGCACTTCTGCCTATAGGGCGAAGTGTGTCAATGATGGTTTTGCCGAACATATTGACCAGATCGCTAACGGAATTGGTAGAATAGATGTCTATGATAAAAGTATAATAGTCTTTTTGGATGGCTGGCTGGGCAAAGCAATGGCGAATCAGCTCCGTCTTTCCGATACGTCGAGGGGAAATCAGAGCCATGTTATTCTCATTGGTCAGCATCTCTGTGATGTGCTGGGTTTCTTCCACACGGTCGCAGAAGTATTCCGGACCGGCGTAACCGTTTGTGACAAAAGGATTCTTCATTGTCGTATCTATACCTTTATTATATATTCTCCAAGTCTATCCCCTCTATTATAGCGGGGCGTTCGCTTCCTCCATTGCCATTTGCCCACAAGCCCTTCGGTCACTCTTGCGATAGCCTTGCCTCGTTCATTGCTGAGAGAGAAGACTTTTGGGTTTACCGAGTTCCGTACAAATCACTTCGACCGACTTAGTCCCCATCTATCTACAGGTGGACCAACGTCCGTGTAATCATTACGGCAACATGACCAATCATGACGGAATAAGGGGTCCATTCGTCTCAAAGAACAATTACTTGTACGATCTCACGTCGCAATACGGATGCAAAGATACGACTTTTGTTTGGATTATCATAAAGTGATTATCATAAAATGATAATAAAATGGGGAGGGGATTAGAATGCAAATATACGTTTTTTCTCAGACATGACGCTCTATGAAGCATAGATCAGAATAGAAGAACAAGTTCGTCATTCCCTACAATAATGTTCCCAATCTTCCTTTATCCCTAACTGGCTCTCTCATATACCAAGATTTTATCTCGTTCCACACTCTCCTGAGCATACGGACGCAAAGAGCCATCAACTACCAAATCAACTTCGCGACCTAACAGTTGCTTCAAATCCTCATACATTCCTCCATGGGTGCTGAAAACGGAGGATATCCACCCACCCAAAACGGGGATATCCGTTCACTTTT
>OIXR01000435.1_pt1 | contig 38993 bp, 40 predicted proteins | sample 1587831 | NCBI WGS metagenome assembly OIXR01 (sample SAMN03283263) | human gut metagenome | biome: human-associated habitat; material: feces | host: Homo sapiens | place: USA | collected 2013
ATTGGGGCCATATTTAATGTATGTGCCCATCACAACCTTCAATATCGGCTACCCCGTCGAGCGGCCTTGGAAACGATTGCCTTACTATTATAGCACAAATCGGCCAGAATGCAAGAGGGAAATTTAAGTTTTTTACAGCTTTTGCAGCGTCCAGCCTTTTTTTGCTGCCAGTTGCTCCAGCTCCCGGTAAGAAAGCCTCAGCTGCGCAATGTTGAAGCCCGGCAGCTCCGCAAGGCATCTGCCGTCCTGTGCCCGGTGCAGCAGTTTGCGCACCGGCAGTTCCGGTTCGCCGTCCAGCGTATCCAGCCCGGCCACATATTCTCCGCACCGGGGCAGTGGCTGTTGCCAGTCGATAGTTTTGCAGACCCTTGCAAGCGTAAGGTGGTTGCAGGTCACCGTCTGCCGGAATTCCAGTTTCATGATGCTCTCCCCTTTTGCGCCGGAGATTCACAGCTGTTCCCGGCGCGATACTATGATATAACATTTTGTTTTATATGTCAATATAACATTTCGTTATGCCTATACTTTACCTTAAATAAAACCTTTGAGGTAAACACCATGTATCAACGTATCCGGGATCTGCGGGAGGATCGTGATCTGCTGCAAAAGGATGTTGCGGCGTATCTGAAATGCACACAGGTCTGCTACTCCAATTACGAGACCGGCAAGCGGGATATCCCCACCGAGGTGCTGATCCAGCTTGCCGGTCTCTACCATACCAGTACCGATTATATTCTCGGCCTTACGGACGACAGCGCCCCTTCCATTCCCCGTAAAGCGTAAAACTGCCCCCAAAACAGCGCGATTTGATGCGAGCTACTTTGGGGGCAGTCTGTTTGATATAAAAATATTTCACTATGGCCCCGCATGGAAAGGTTCTTGTAAACGCGTCCATACGGCATCGTCTATGCAAGAATGATTCCTCTCACCTCTCCAAAGCTTCCAGAAAGCAGAGCAAAAAGAAAGTCCGACAATCATTCGAATCAACGAACAATTCTGAGATTTTCAATGTCTCCAGCGGGGGCAACCCCATACTCTGTCTTCAGAAAAGGATTTTAAGTCCCTCGTGTCTGCCAGCCTTCGGCAAAGTCGTTTTTTATTCGTTGTATCGCTTGATTTCTCATTGCGAGAGAGATTTTTCCTTCGCGAGCGAGAGGGATTCGCATTTTTTGACAAGATAATATTACCACCTTTTTCGCTCCATGTCAATCATGTAAAATTGTTTCATCTTGTCGTGCTTGATCTTCGGAGCGTCCGGGGCCCGGGGCTTCCGCCGGGGGCGTTCGCCCTGCCCAGATGCGCTCCTCTGGGTGGGTGATGAGGGGTTGGATGATAGTTTGATTGGTGTACTGATGGTCTGGCTTGGACGATGCAGTATTTCTGATTTTTGAAGAGTACTTTTGAAGTGATTGAGGTTGTTTTGATGGGCAGATGGACTTGATTATTTCTTGTCTGTGATGTTCGTTGCTGTTTATTTGCTCAGTCCCTACTTTGCCTGCGCTCTCCCCTGCTGTTCTTTTGTTGAAATTTCACCGGATGTAATTTTGAGGGATGAAGTGAGAAATGTGCGCATTTGTTCGATACAAAACAATCGTTCTATTATAAAACCGCGTGGATGGGATTTTGCAACCACACCCACACGGTTTAAGGTTTTGAATGATTATTTTAGGTTTGTACGGGTCACGTCCGTGCGCATGCTATTAGTCTGCAACCTCTTCATCTTTTTTACAAATAGTTTTCCGTCGTATTACATATTTGCCATTCTGTGTGCTCTGTCTTCGTCATTGTCCTTGAAATATCCATAGAAGAAATTAGGTATCGTCAAGCAACCTTTTCGATGTTCGTATATCAGTTTTTGAATATCCTGAAGATCTTCCATGCTCTTTTCCTCTTTCGAGTTTATCGCAACGTCCAGTTCATTCAGATTTTCCAAGTCATCATTTAGCATTTTCACGGTTTCAAATAGCCATTGTAACATTGGTGCCCAGAATGCTATTCGACAGAGTAGCTCTATTACGCTTTCATTCAAAATGACTCCCATAATCAATACAGCACCAGATAAGAGCACCACTACTCCAATGCTCAACCTTCGAAACCGTTTTCTCAATCCAGCGTCCCATGTGAAGTTTTCCCTTTGACATACCAGAATTCCCTCGTTTAATGGCTTTCTGTCTGCCTCAACCGTGTACCAGTTTTTTAGCTTTTCCTTTTCAGCATTATTAGACAGAATTTTCTCCGAATACTGTGCAATTTCCGAACTCACATTTTTGTCGTCGCCAAATATTCTTCTATTCCACGGCATTGTGTAAACATAGGTATCAAACTTTTGTTGAATAAAAGCTGCCATTCTTTTTTCATTTTTAATATGTCCTGAAACACAGAATGAAAAAATCATACTGACAATCGAAACTATATATGAAATCACTCCAACCGGAGAATCCTTTGATACGAATAATAAGATGCACGATAAAAGAAATGGAATCAGAACAGAAAGCACTGTAGATGTCCAATCAAGTTTCTTTGCATCATTGTACAACTGCCTTTGTGCCGCAAGCATTGCTACGCATTTTTCTTCGTTTTGTCGCTGGTTGATTCCATTTGACATCACAATTCACCTATAACCTTCTTGAGTTCGCTCATTGCTGACGTTGGAAATTGTTCTTCATCATTGATTGCTTCTTGGACGTTACTGATTGCACTTTCTAAAGTTTTACGCTGGAACTCATATATTGGAAGTGAGCGCAAACACTGTAGCGCTGTAAGTAAATATCTCTTTGTATCGTATTCTTGATGTCTATTGCTCTGATAATAGTCAACTATATTCTTTTCAATCTGGTACGAGGCAAACCCACGACCATTTCTCGTCTTATTCCAGTATTTCACAAGTCTAATTACTGGCTTGATTTTACAGTAGTTATTTGTATTTGCCGTTTTCAAATTAACAAAATCGGTTAAGCAGTTGGTATACATCCAGCCACTCCACTGATCTTTAATCTTATACTGTGAATAGGACTGAATAGCTGGAGTTATTTCGAATTTGATATGATTCATCTGCAAAACGATAGTGGGCGAAGATTGCTTGATATCTGAGGTCGAATACTTCGCCTCCACTGCTCGCCGCACTCGATCCAGATACGTCTGCGGAGTTGCTCCGTCATCATCCATCACAAGCATTATATCCACATCGGTTCCGCTATCAATTGCTTGTGGCAAATCTGTATCACGCGCATAAGACCCAAATACTTTGATTTCTTTTAAGTTTACTGTTTCATTCCAAAAGAAGTAATTCTCCATCCGTGATTTAAAGACATCTAGAGATTTGGCAATAGCATCTTTTTCGTCGCCTTTAATAATCAAGTTTGATGCAGTATTATCCAAATAAGTATTAAGTGACATAACTTTTTACCTCCACATTCTTCACACTTCCGCTTGAAATACCTCTCCACCACTTATATCCCACAACAGTTGGAACATAATGGCGGCGATTCCACGATCCAAATAGTCAAATGATTCCCCCAGCCCATGCATGATACAATTTCGGATGTTGAGTTTAATAAAGATATCCTTCATCAACTCATAATACTCCGGTAGCATCTCTTCTTTGGCATACCGAGAACTAATCAACCCTCCCAGTGTTCTTCTCTTTCTTCGGCTACTTCCAGTCAATATTATCTCGTTATCCGGAGAGTCCTTTAACACACCTTTTCTCACAAAGAGTTTATAGACTTTACCCATAATGTACTCTTCCGAGCCATAGAAGATATGGCTTTCACCATGAAAGGGAGTCAGCAGTTTTGATTCTTCCTCCGATAACTCTTTCACTTCGGCCATACATTTTCTTAACATCCGGTTTTGTAAGGTCATTCCAAGGCTTTGCTCAATCAAAGCGGGAAGAATAAAGGATGCTGCGATAGCATGTTTGTTTCCATTTCTGATTGTTTCCACATAGTCTTCCAGCGCCTTACAGTAGATTTCTCTGTAATTAATGGCTAGTCTTTTCCCTTCAATTACCGGAAGAGAGCCTTCTGTATTAATCTTATATACATGATATTCTCCAAAGGTATTTCCCAAATAGAACCATACGTCCTGTAGTAAAATTCTTTTCTTTACAAATTCACGTTTTTCCTGTAAAAATCCATCTTCCCCCTGTTTTTTTGAAAAGTGGCCAACAGGTTCCGGGAATTCAGCATCGGTTACATCAAAGGCATAAATAGTCTGAAAGTCCTTCAATATAGAGACTTTTGCTTCATGAAGTTCGCCTTTGTTTTTAGCTTCTGTAAGACGAAGCAAAAATTCATCATTACAGGCCGCAATTGGCTCTGGGTTCGATAGGCAGATTGATAGGTTGTTGGTAGCCTTGAAGATTTTATGATATGTAAGCATGGCAATATAGAGATTATGATGCGTTCTGTATCCTAGCCGCTTATATGATAATAAGAGTTGTCTGCCGTCCATCTCATAGAGGTGTACAAAGCAAGCCGTGAGAAACTTCCCACGGCTCAAATATAATCCTTTAAAAATTAGTTTTCAAGGGTAACAGTGAAATATACATCAACCTGTATTTACTACCCACGTTCAGACAGCGTAGCCCTTATCCTTAATGACCTCCACGACCTGAGAGACGTACTTCTGACAGGTATCATGGTCAGGGGCTTCCACCATTACGCGCACCAGAGGCTCCGTGCCGGACTCACGGACAAGGATACGGCCGGTATCGCCCAGTGCTTCTGCCACAGCCTTGACTGCTGCCTGCACTGCCGGGTCGTTCTGTGCAGCTTTCTTGTCGGTCACACGGACATTCTCCAACACCTGCGGGTAGATTTTCAGCGGCACAGCCAGCTTGCTCATGGGCAGTTTTTTGGCCAGCATGACCTCCATCATCTTCAGGCTGGTCAGAATACCATCACCGGTGCTGGCGTACTTGCTGAAGATAATATGACCGCTCTGCTCACCGCCAATACGGCAGCCGTTCTTAGCCATGTACTCGTAGACGTACTTATCGCCTACAGCAGTTTTAGCGTAGCCGATGCCCTGCTCATCAAAAGCCTTGTACAGGCCAAAGTTGGACATGACGGTAGTGACCACCGTGTTGTTCATCAGTTCGCCGTGTTCCTTCATGTAGCAGCCATAGATGTACAGGATATGATCGCCGGTAATAACATTACCCTTTTCATCCACACACAGGCAACGGTCAGCATCGCCGTCATAGGCAAAACCGATGTCCAGGCCCTTTTCAACCACGAACTTCTGCAAGCCCTCGATGTGGGTGGAACCTGCATTGTTGTTGATGTTCAGACCGTTGGGCTGTGCATTGATGACGTAGGTGTCAGCACCCAGCGCATCGAACACAGACTTAGCGATGTTCCAAGAACTACCGTTGGCGCAGTCCAGACCAACCTTGACACCCTTAAAAGAGTAGATACCGAGGCTGATCAGGTAGCCCATGTAACGGTTACGGCCTGCCACATAGTCCACAGTGCAGCCGATATGCTCACGGTGGGCAAAGGGCAGCTCCGGCCAGTCCTTGTCGAACACGTGGAGCTTGCCGTCGATGTAGTCCTCCACCAGCAGCAGGGTCTCCTCGGGCATCTTCTCACCGTAGCAGTCGATCAGCTTGATGCCGTTATCGTAGTAGGGGTTGTGGCTGGCGGAGATCATGATGCCGCAATCGAAATCATCCACCCGGGCGATGTAAGCAACAGAAGGAGTGGTAGTGACGTGCAGCAGGTAGGCATCTGCGCCGGAAGCAGTCAAACCAGCGACCAGACTATACTCGAACATATAAGAGCTACGGCGGGTATCCTTGCCAATGACGATGCGTGCAGGCTCGTTGTTGCCATTGCGCTCGCGGAGCATATTGTAATACCAGCCCAAAAAGCGGCCAACCTTGTAGGCATGGTCAGCGGTCAGCGTGATTCCAGCTTCGCCACGGAAGCCATCGGTTCCAAAATACTTTCCCATTATAGTTTTTCCTCATCCAAAGAGTGAATTAACGAATACATGCTTTAGCCGAGAGGGAACTCTCGTTGCCTGCTGCTCACCACGGAGAGGCAGCATATCTGGATGGCGTAGCCATGCTTTGAGCATGGCTAAAATCAAACTTCTATAAAACTCAAAACTATCTTTCCATATAAAAATCTACTTGTCTACTCATTTACAAACATAGTAAATACGATTTGTTAGTTTTCATGCCTCAGGTCCGTCAGGATTATCTTCTTGTGCTATCTGTATTTTCTTGTTGTTTGATTGTATATGTTTCCTTTAGACCCTGGCATACCGTATAGAGCGGCTTCCACCCCAGGTCTTTCAGTTTAGTTGTATCCATTAAGGCAAATGTAGCCTTCGACACTGCTGAGTTATCTTCGATTTCAAATTTTACTTTCTGATTTGAAACGGTCGCAAGATACTCAGCATATCCTCGAAGTGTTCTTCCATCATCATCATCGGATATATTGTAGGCCTCACCGTCTACTCCATCCAGAAGAATCTTGATTAGAGAGCTTACTGCATCTGCAATATAAACATAAGAGTAGCGTTGTTCACCATAGCTTTTCATCACTATCTCATCGCCTAAGACCGCTTTGTCCATGAATTGGCTCATTGCTTTTGTGTCTTTTTTCTTGTCTGGGCCAAAAACTCTTGCAAATCTTACAATGACAGCATCAATTCCGAACCGTTGACGATAAGATTGTGTCAATGCTTCACAGGTACGCTTTGCCTCGTTATAGCCAGCTCTTGCTTGATTGCAATCTATATATCCGCAATAATGTTCGTCCATTGGTTTCTCGGTTCCCTGACCGTATATTTCAACACTCGATGCAAGTAAAAAACGAGCCTTCTTCTCAACTGCCAGTCTCAGCAGGTTGTTACATCCATCTATATTGGTCAGAATCGTTCCGATCGGATCTTCTGCATACTGTTTCGGATGCGTGTTAGATGCAAGATGAAGAACAAAATCCACATCTCCTGTATAATCTATCGGATTGCAGACATCGACCGCCAAATTCTCCAGATAATCATCGGACACTCCTCCTCTTCGTGAGAGTGAAACAATCTTAATTGTGTTTCCGAAATAATTTGTGCGATGGCGCAAAACCTCTATCAAGAATGACCCTATAAAACCGGTGCCCCCGGAAATCAGTAGAACCTTATTATTAAATCTACTCCAATCATATGGTAGTGATGCAACTCGTTTCACTGCTTCCATTTCAAGATTATTCATTTTATCCATTCCTCATTCTTAGCGCTCAAAAGAGCCTTGAAAATCTCAATATCCTCAACTGTCGTGATTTTAAGGTTTTTCTCTGAACCCTTAGAAAAATACGTTTTCTTTCCCAGAGCCTCCATCAACGAACATGAAGCCGCCGTGTTCGTAATGCCAAGTTCTTTTGCCCTCATGTGGGCATCCCACAAATCGCTCAATCTATAAGAATGCGGTGTCTGCGTTCTCTGAAGATTTTCGCGTGGAATAGATTTGTCCGAATCCATCTTATTTTCAGAAACAAAAACAACCTCAGTACATGGAATTGTTGCTACAGCTGAGCCATATTGTTTTTGTTTAACGAGATTATCAGTGATAATATCCTGGCTTACCATAGGACGATTTCCATCATGTACTACTACAACATCATCATCTTTGTGGTCTTGCCGAATCGCCTTTAGTCCATTAAAAATAGATTCTTGTCCAGTTGATCCACCAGTTACGACATACTTCAGCTTCGTTATATTGAACTGTTTTGCATACGCCCAAAGGATTTGGTCCCATCCTTCCAAAATCGCAACACAAATCTCGTCAATATTAGGGTGTTGCTGGAAAGCTTCCAAGGTATAGATAATAATCGGTTTATTATCTACATTCAAAAATTGCTTTGGGATATCTTGATGTGTACGCGATCCGATACCACCAGCTGTTAAAATTGCAATGTTCATACAATTACCTCTTTCACTTTACATACTCACAATATGACTTTTCTGTATCAAAGAAAACGCCCCCATGGCAACTTCCGCCTTTTACAATTTCCATATAATTTCCATATCTTTTTTGAAGTGCATGGTCATATTTTTTTCCAACCGGAATCGAAATGAATTCAAACGGCATATCTATCGTCTCAATATAGTCTTCTTTATATTTATAGAACGCTTCATTTGATTCATCCAGTGACAATGTAGAGACAAGCAATGTTTTATCAAAATCAAACTCTTCACACGCTTTCTCAAATCTGCAATAATCCCGTTTTTCGAGCTGATATTTCTCCATGAAATTTCCGAAGAGACCAGATATCATTTTCTTTACGTTTTGTTTTAAAACCGATTTGCTTGTCCCGCTATACCGTGTTGTAAATTTAGCCCAAAAACATGCTCTATTTTTATAATGTCTGATTTTTTTCGCTTGGTTTTCCCGTTGCCGTTTATCATCTGGAATATTGTCAAGTGGAAAAATATCAAGAAATATTCCCTGATTAAAGCTATACTTTTGATTTCTTTCTCCAGCCAGGATTCCAGTTGTTGCTGAATTTCTCAATTGCGCATGTCCACGAAGGCTCCCTACATCCGTATATTCTGTTTGAAAAAAATAGGGATATTCAAACTCTTCCTGCGCAACTTTGCACAACTTTTCATAATCGTCCCGAAACATCATCATATCGATGTCATCATCCCATGGAATGAATCCTTGGTGCCTGACCGCCCCTAGCATCGTTCCACCGCTTGCAAAAATCTTTATATCATGCTTCTTGCATACCGAAAGCAATTTCTCCAACATATCCAATTCCACAGCCCAAACTTCTTTCATCTGCTTGGTAACTGTATACCCGCATCGGACTTCTTCATTCAAAAAGCCATCTGGCAACACGATATTTAGATCAACCACGTTTTATTCTCCTTTCCATATTTTGCGCCATATCCATTGTCCAGTCGTCTCGTAGCAAAATCAAGCCAAGCACGTATATTAAAGCTCCCGTAACAACCTGTAAAGAAATCAAAACTAAACTATTTAACGACAGGTTATTCATGGCAAAAATTACAACGAACATTACAAAACCGACAAGTAGCTTTTTCCCTCCAGTTTTGACCAGCAAAGCAAAGTCGCCATATCCGCAGCTAAAGTGCACATATAAAACGGAAACCATTGCCTCCGCTATAACCGATGCAACAGCTGCGCCTTCCGCTCCAAAATTTGGAATTAGTAGGAGATTCAAAATCAAATTAACAACTGATCCAAAAATCAAATAATTTGTACTTTCTCTCCGTTTTCCACAAGGTGTATAATATTGTGAGCCGAGACAATTGCTGACTCCAATAATAACAATGATTGAAGAAAAGGTGTACAGTAGCCCAACAACCTGGTCGTACCCTGCGCCAAAAAACAATGGTACAAAAGTTTTGGCAATGCCCATAATTCCAAAGCAACAAGCAAATCCCATAAAGAAAATAAAATTAAAAGATGCCTCTATTTTCTCGTGAATTTCCGCAAACTTTTTTTCAGAAAACAAATAAGAATTTCTTACACCAACAACCGAATTTATCGCTGTAAACACTACACTTTTTGCAAGATTGATAATTTTTTCAGCTTGCTGATAGTATCCATTCTGTACCGCATCGTTTGTGATCAAGCCGAGAAGTGTTTTGTCCAAAACGGTATATACCGATGTCGCAATTGTTGGTATAAAATAAACCAGCGTCTCACTGAAATGCTTTTTGAATTTCAATTCACGAATATTGACCTTAACAAGATAACGCCTCATATACGGCCACAAGGACAAATTGGATAAGAAAGATGTTGCCGCTGTAATAAAAACATATAGCAACAAATCTTCCCTCGTTTTAATATACAGAAACATCAGGATGATTCCAAAAATCTTAAATATAGAGTTTCTGATAACAGTCAATTTAAATTCTTCAATGCCATTAAAGAACCATGAAATATCAAACGCCGCTGCAAAAATTCCTATCGTCAGAACAATGTAATACACACGATATTTTGGTGTCAAAAAGCAAAGTATGATCCAGCCAGCCAATGCAATCAGCGTTGTTCCGATACTCATCAACTCAATTTCCCAGAATATCTTGCTTCGCTTATACTCGTCGTTGCGATTCATCGAGATTTCTCTAGCGCCATAGCTCAAAGTTCCCAATGATGCCAACAGCAAAAAATACTGCTGTATAGATGCCGTATAGCTTTGGATTCCGATTCCCTCTGCGCCAAGTACTCTCGAAATATATGGGGCGGAGATAAAGGGAGTGATTACGTTCAAAATCTGATAAGCTGTACTATATATGAAATTTTTCTTTATGCTAGGCTCTTTCATTCACTGGTTTCCTTTTGTTTCTTTTCTCTCTTACAAATTGAAGCACAACATAAAATGCAATGTCAGTCATTCTACATTGCTGTTCGATATCATCCACGCCAAGCTAATCAATATGTCAACATATAGAAAGCAAGAATTTATAAAATATACATTGACATCTTTCTGTTTAACCATTTCTGACAAAAGATTTCTTTGATAGGCTGTGACGCCTCATCCTGAATGATCATCGATGATATCCCAATTATAATACAGTATTTTCATCGTTTAACTCTCTCCCTACACTTTAAACTCACTTCAGTTCAAGGGAACTTTTATACAGCGCAGCAGCAATGACCCGATCCATATCGTAGTATTTGTACTCGCCCAGACGGCCGCCAAAAATCACTTTACCCTCTGCATCTGCCAGCTTCTTATATTCGGCATAGAGTGCGCTGTTCTTGGCATCGTTCACAGGATAGTAGGGCTCGTCACCGGGTTTCCACTCGGAGGAATACTCACGGCTGATGATGGTCTTGGGCAGGTCATTTCCGTTCTCATCCTTGCCGAACTCAAACCACTTGTGTTCGATGATACGGGTCCACGGCGTCTCGCGGTCGGTGTAGTTGACGGCAGCGTTACCCTGGAAGCTGGGCTTGTCCAACAGCTCATTCTCAAATCGGACAGAACGGTATTCCAGTGTGCCCAGCTTATAGTCAAAGTAGGCATCAATGGGACCAGTATAAACCACCTTATCTGCCAATGCATCCAACTCAGACTTGTGTTCCAGATAGTCCGTATTCAGGCGTACTTCAATGCCGCCCAGCAGATTTTCAATCAGTTTGGTGTATCCGCCGATGGGGATGCCCTGGTACAGCGCGTTGAAGTAGTTATTGTCGAAGGTCAGCCGCACAGGTAGACGCTTGATGATGAACGCAGGAAGCTCCTTACAGTCACGGCCCCACTGCTTCTCGGTATAGCCCTTGATGAGTTTTTCGTAAATGTCTCGGCCAACGAGGGAGATGGCCTGTTCCTCCAGATTCTGCGGTTCGTGGGTGATTTCCTTACGCTGCTCCTCAATCTTGGCGGCAGCTTCCTCCGGCGTCACGACGCCCCACATCTTATTAAAGGTATACATGTTGAAGGGCAGCGAGTAGAGTTCGCCCTTATAGTTCGCAACAGGAGAGTTGGTAAAACGGTTGAACTCTGCAAACTGCGTGATATAATTCCATACTTTTTTGTTATTGGTATGGAAAATATGCGCGCCATATTTATGGACATTGATTCCTTCAATTTTTTTAGTGTAAATGTTACCAGCAATATTGGGCCGTTTATCCACTACCAGAACTGTTTTACCATGAGTCTTGGCCTCATGGGCAAAGATGGTGCCGTACAAACCAGATCCAACTATCAAATAATCGTATTTCATTTGGCAAACGTCCTTTAAATCATAAAAAACATCATAGTTTATATTACTCTTTAATAAGGTGCAACTTTTTCAAAATAGTCCTATAAACTGAATAAAATATGAATTTTGTTTTCCGAGCAAACAACGCTACTTTTATATAGCCACCCTCTGCATATTGAGGCACTAAATTATACAACTCTGGCGATGTATCATTTAGCCATAAATCATATTCTTTTATTTCTTGCTTTCCAACGTTACCATCAACTGTTAACAAAATAATATATTGCAAAATTACAACGCCGATGATTCGAACTCTTATGACATTTTTTTGAGCAGTTGAAACATTTGTTGATAAATTATTATAGAAGTCAACAAGCCGCTTTGTAACACGTAGATGCTGATCTCTTCTCTTTTGCAAATTTTTCATGTTCATGCTTTGCGTTTGGGTTCCAAGTAGATAATTATAAATAGGATATTCCAAACAGGCAACAGTATTTACATACGGGATGGGGAAAACAGTATATTCCGCGTCAACATAAAAGCAATGTTCATCGATTATAGGTCCACATTTCTTTAGGCAAGCCGTTCGAAAAGTTATAGAATGCATATATAAGTATATCTCATTTGAGCAGTCAGCGATTGATATTTCTTTTCTGTTTTCAATCAATGTTTGATTACACGGAAATACAATTTTTTTGTTTAACTGTTGATTGGCAGAAACCTCGTAGTATGGGTTTAAAATCATATCCGCGCTAGTGCCCTCAAGATAGCCAATTAATTTATCTAGATTGGCTGTATAAATCCAGTCATCTGCATCTACAATCTTAAAAAAGGTAGCAGATGACTTCTGGATAGACGCATTAATTGTTGAGCCATGGCCTCCATTCTTTTTGGAAATCAGAAAAACACTTTGCGGAAATTGGATACAGTATTTCAATGCAACGTCTCTTGTGGCGTCCGTTGAACCATCATCAACAATAAATATTTCAATTTTATCGATATTCAAACATGCAGTTATGGAATCCAAACATTTTGGAAGATCCCGCGCTGCATTGTAAGCAGCAACACTTATTGTCAATATTTTTTTCATCAGACATCTCTCTTTCTTATTTTTTATTTTGATACAAAGTAACTCCACTTCGAATAAAATAGCCCGGAAAAAAGAAATTGTGTTTTGCACACCATAAAATTGTTCCCTGTAATATATTGAAGTCGCGATAATTAATTTTTTTCTTTAAAATGGTTTTATATGGTTCTTGATTTATGAATTGAAAAAATGCTCTTCTTGCAGTAATATACTGATTCCATGGGTAACGATGAAAGCAAGTGTTACAGGAAACTAGAATGCCCTCCAAGACAGATTTGTTATAAGCTAAATCTATAACTTTTTTAAAATTATTAGATTCACAATATTTCAGCAATTTATGCTGAAACAAATAATCTTTCAACGGAATTTCAGTATTCAATTTATGAGTTATAGAATCACTGTTATTTCTATAAAAATAATATGAAAAAGTTGATAGAACAATTTCTTTTACAAAGCTTTGAATCTTCAAATTAAAGAAAAGATCTTCTCCCATCACCAAATCCGTATCAAAGGTCATTCCATTAGTTTTAATATCGTTCGAATTATATAGTCTACTCCAAACAGAAGAAAATTGGCACAGTTCCGTAAATTCATTTTTTATACCGCGGGTTCCCAAAGTAGCTAAAACAACATCTTGCCGAAAAAGGTCCATCGAGATGGCTTTATCTGCTTTGCTAGAGAAGTAAAAGACTTTACAGTTTATATGACTTGCAATAATCCAATCGAAATAATTGAATGGTTCCGTTGTGAAATAATCGTCAGAGTCCAAAAAAAGAATCCATTCACCAGTTGCCTCAAGTAACCCTTTATTTCTTGCAGCCGAAACACCAGCATTTTTCTGTGAAAAAATCATAAGGCGATGATCAAGCGATTGAATGCTTTTCAGGATTTGCAAGCTATTGTCTGTAGACCCGTCGTCGATGGCAATGATCTCAATGTCAGACCGATCTGATGACAAAACGCTAAAGAGACATTCTTTTAAAAATTTCTCGGCATTATAAACTGGGATAATGATAGAATATTTTATGTTGCTCATCGATGCCAACCTTTTTTTACTCTTTCCACGAGGCCGACTGTGCGATAGAAGGTTTTAGGAAAGATGGATATCACTATTCCGAATGGGCGGTATTTGTTTCCATGTAATTCTTTGAAGTGATGCTTCAACTGATATGAAATTCTGTTATGGATGCATTCGATATCGCTGACAGGCTTTCCGGATTTTGCCAGTTGATTATAAGAATAGACCAACATAGAAAAGTCACTGTTGATACATTCTTTTTTCAAAGTTGGAAAGTGCGAAGAAACATATAAATTTCTGGCAGTTGCAGCTTCTAATCCATCTAAAGTGCTCTTAGGATTTACAGATGTTGTAATTGAACCAAAGCGTTTTCTATAATAATATAGGCATTTTGAAGTTATGCAAAGTTTTTTAGATGCAGCAACTAACTTGTAAAACACTGCAACATCTTCATATGCTTTTCCTGATGGAAATTTGACTCTGTTAAATAATTCTTTTTCAAACAGTTTGTTGCATACAAAATTGGCAATTGTTTCATCTGTTAAGATAGAAGACAAAACAGCTTCTGCGGAAATAACACCAGACCGATCATATGAGAAACTGCTACGAAAATTTGTGTTTTCATAAAACACAGTGTAGCCAGCAATAGAAATATTGGCCTTATATTTTTGCAGAATGGTATATAATTCAAGGATGAATCCATGATCCACATAGTCGTCCGAGTCAACAAATGCAATATATTTTCCATGTGAGTTTTTGATGCCCAAATTTCTTGCATCAGCTGGACCAGAATTGGGTTTATCAAATTTTTTAAAGCGTGAATCTTTCAGAGAATACTTTTCGCAAATTTTGTCGCTACCATCTGTTGATCCGTCATTTACAAGGAGCACTTCAATGTTTTTATATGTCTGATTGGCGAGACTGTTCAAACATTGTTCCAAATAATTCTTGACATTATATACAGGGACAATAATGGATATCAAATCATACTGTTCAGACATGGTGCCTTTTTCTCCTTTTTAATTTTAAAACAGGATAACTCACATTCAAATTGGAATCTTTTTTATAATTAATACAACCAAACGTTATAAAGATTGGAACCCAGCCAAATGCATTATACATTCCAGATCCGGTCAAACATGATAACATTTGGAACGCCATAAAAATCAAAGCATACAATACGTTTCCTGCGGAAAAAATATATGCAAACACAATGATTATCAAACCAATAATTGTGGTTTCTAAATAGAATTGAATCAAATCCATTTCTATAATTCGATGGACTACATTATAAGAGGTTCCTATTCCGGCGGGCTTATATCCAGATCTCAAGACGCTTAATAGCGTTAAGCTTCGGCCTTGCGTAAAATGAGCGGCCGTATCGCCAGTCAATTTAAAAATTAACCACTCATTTTGAGGGAGAAGAAGCCAATACCATACAAACGTAGTCAGCACACAAAGCAACGCCCCTAAAAACACTATTTTAGAACTGATTTTTAAATCAACATCAATAAATATTGGAGCAATAAGAAGGATAAAGGCGAAAACAACAGCAGGCCTTTTAAAAGTTAATAGCACGAACAAAAAAGATATTACAGTAACAAATCTGTTTTTTCGATAATACATAAAAAATGCGCAGCAGTTAATGGAGGGCGCTGCAAAATAGCTTGATTCAAAAGGGGATGAAGAATCAAAAAAAGAAACGGAGCTGAAATTTGCCATAGTAAAAATATCAGTTCCCTTTTCCAAAAGCCAACCTCCAATGGAGACGATCATGATATATTCCATCAGCTTGTATATTTCATGCAATGAAAACGAATTCAAAATAACATAAGCGTAAAGAATTGCAATACAATATCTAAAAACCTGGTCGAAAATGTTTGAAATATTTCCATTATTAATTATTGCGAGTGTAAGCGAAATTATGAAGATTGCAAACTGTGCAATCAGGATTCTGAATGTTTCTTTTTGATAACAGTGAAAATCCTTCCCAGAGGTACTGTATGTCCCCCATACGATTCCCAAAACAAACAAACCATATTTTGCGACCTTTAGAATGCTTGGCTCTAGACCATGCGCAATATAATATCCATCACCAAAAGACTGCAAAAAAAATGCCAGAGCAAAAATAAAAGTACTAATTTTTTTATAAGAGATTTTCATGATTACACCGCTGATTTATATTCATTCTTCAAATCTATTTTTGATTTTTCTTGCAGGTACCCCCCCAGATTGTAAAAGGAGGAATTTCCTTTGTTACTACACTTCCTGCAGCGATGACGGCACCTTCATGAATATGCACACCTTTTAGGATGGTGACATTACATCCAATCCAACTATCATTATCAATTACAACATCTTGATCGCAGCATGGCGGCTTTTCTTCATCGTTTATAGAGTTAATCGTTCGGCCTTTAATATTTGTGGGATGATCTCCTGTAATAATGGTTACTCCAGGCCCAAATATGACGTCATCCCCTATTATTATTTTTGCTCGTGTTGTCCAAAATAAAGCTCTCGGACCAATTTCAGTTCTATCTCCGATAGCTATATTTTTTAACGGCTTAAGTTCACATCCTGCTCCAATTTTCACCATTTTTCCGCAAGAAGATAAACCTTTCTTCATTCCTGGCTCAATTAATAACTTGTTGAACCCTCTTCGAAAAATGTCCAGAATTCTATATACTAATTTCATGCTTGTACCTCATACAGTTTCTCAACTGCATCAATATGACTTTTTAATGAATATTCTTCGGCAATAATTTTCGCACTGTTCTCGGATAGCTTGTTTGCCAACTTACTATTTTTGAGAATCTCAATAATTGCTGCCGCCATTCCTTCAACATCTCCGGGGATAAAGGTAAATCCATTTATATTGTTTCTCACAATTGAAGGAATGCCGCCAACATTAGAAGCAACAACAGGCAACCCGTATCCCATTGCTTCTAAAATTGACATTGGCATAGCTTCTGAATATGATGGCAGAAAAAACACCTTTGCTCTCTCTAGCCATTCCTTTTTTTCCTCCCCTTCTATCCATCCTAAAAATTTAAAATGATTCATATTTACAAGTTTTTCAAGTTTTTCGAGTTCTCCCACTCCACCCAAAACAAACTGAGCATCTGGTACTTCTTGTAAAACTATCTCTGAAATTCGGGGCATATCGAAACACCCTTTTTTTTCTGTAACGAAGCCAAGGAACAATACAACGTTTTCGTTCCTGTTCTTGTAGTTGTGTATTGCCGATGTTTCTAAGATACCATAGTTCTCAATAACAACTACTTGCTTATCCGGAACGATTTGTTTTAGATTTTTCTCTGCCGATTCGTTCAAGACAATAAATATATTACATTTCTCATACGTTTTCTGAACCATCTTTTTTTTGTAGTTAGAAGCTTTAAAATAGAACTCGTCATAATATGATCCATGAATATGATTTACAATTTTACAGTTAAACAATCTACCGAAATCTATAAAAAACTTTTTTCTATAGAAACTGCCGCCAAAGGAAGAATGAATGTGGATAATTTCTGCTCTCCAAAAAATCAACGCGTATAAATACTTAAACATTGACTTTAAATATATTGCGACCTTTTTTATTTTATTGCCATCACAATAGGTTTCTATAAATCGTACATCGTAATCTTCTGTCAATTGAGAATTCTGATAACCATTGACTACAGCTGTTATTCCACCCTTTGCCGTAAAGCTCGGAACGACCATGCAGACTTTTTTTCTCATCTTTTTTCAACCTTTTCTTTTATCAGATAAAAAATAAATTTTGAATTTGTTTCTGCATACCGTTTAAACAATCTTTTTGGTTCCTTGCTCCATCGATACAACCATTCTAAGCTGTGATCCTGCATCCACTGCGGTGCACGTGGAATCACTCCAGAAATAACATTAAATGCTCCACCAACAGCTATCCAAACGGCATTTGTATTTTTGCTAAGTTTCGCACAAAATTTTTCTTGACGTGGTGCACCGAGTGCAACCCATACAAAATCCGCTTTCGATTCGTTGATTCTGTCGCACAGTTCCGTTTCTTCTTGTATCGTCAACGGTCTAAACAACGATGGCTCACAACCGACAATGGACAATTGGGGATAATTTACCTTTAAGTATTCGAGTAGTGCATTCAGATTTTCTTGCGTTGTTCCATAAAAATAGTGACGAGCATCACTTTTTTCTGTGGCTGCAATCACTTGTTCCATAAAATCGGGGCCAGTCACTCGCCCCATTTCCGAATACCCGCGACGAATGCCTACACTAGATAAGGGCTTTCCATCTGGCAAAGTCATGAATGAATTGTTTTGAACCGCTTGATAGTCCAAATTTTCATGTGCTGTTACGGTAGTATGAACATTACAAGCACAAATATATCTTCCTCGTGCTTTGTCCATGTTTTTTAATAAATATTGAATTGCAGTTTCTTTGTTAACAGCCGAAATTTCAACGCCTAATATATTCACTCGTCGCATAGCATTCTCACTTTGTAACTCAGTATTTTCTCCACACCATCTTATTGACCACGTTTACATACCCCTGAATGATGCGAACCACCTTCATGGACACGGTCTCGTCCACATAATCAGGGCAGGGCTTACCCAGAACACCCTTCTGCTTCATCTCGATCGCCATATCGGTAGCGTTGAGAAGTTCCCGGGTGGTAATACCAGCCAGAATGAAGTCACCAGCTTCCAGTGCCTCGGGGCGCTCGGTGGAGGTGCGGATGCACACGGCTGCAATGGGATGACCAATGGACAGATAGAAGCTGCTCTCCTCGGGCAGGGTGCCGGAGTCGGAGACGATTGCCAGCGCGTTCATTTGCAGCTTATTGTAGTCGTTGAAGCCCAACGGTTCATTGACCCGGACACGAGGGTCGAGTTTGAAGCCGCTCTTTTCCAGACGGTGCTTGCTACGGGGATGACAGGAGTACAGGATGGGCAGATCGTACTTTTCTGCCAGTGCGTTGATGGCGGTGAACAGGCTCAGGAAGTTTTTTTCGGAGTCGATGTTCTCCTCACGGTGGGCAGACAGCAGAATGTACTTGTCCTTCTCCAGCCCCAGACGCTCCAGCACGTCGCTTCTCTGAATCTTTTCCAAATTCATGTGCAGCACTTCCGCCATGGGAGAACCGGTCTGGTAGGTGCGCTCCTTGGGCAAACCGGTATCTGCCAGATACTTCCGGGCGAACTCAGAATAGCACATATTCACGTCAGAAATCACATCCACGATGCGGCGATTAGTCTCCTCAGGCAGGCACTCATCCTTGCAGCGGTTGCCGGCCTCCATGTGAAACAGAGGAATGTGCAGCCGCTTCGCAGAGATGGCAGACAGGCAGGAGTTGGTATCGCCCAGCACCAGATAGCCCTCCGGTTGCAACTCAGACAGAAGCTCATAGCTGCGCCCCAGAATATTGCCGCAGGTCACACCCAGATTCTCGCCCACTACTGGCACCAGAATGTCCGGGCCATACTCCCCGAAGGTGTTCTTCAGTTCAAAGTCTTCCCAGAAAACGGTGGAAAGGTTTCTGTCCCAGTTCTGGTTGTAGTAGACCACGCAGCAGTCAAAATATTCCCGGCAGCGCTTGATAACCGCAGCCAGTCGGATGATTTCTGGACGGGTGCCGCAGCCAATCATAACCTTGGTGCGCCCGTCATTTTTCCATGTAAAATTGTGTTCCATAAAAATCTCCTAACGTCAACCAGTACCCACTCTTACACCGGCTCGAAGAATGTGTCCGGGTGATTCGGGTTGAAGATCTCGTTGCAGGTCATCACCGTCACCAGATTTTCCGTCTCTGACAAATTGATAATATTGTGGGTCCAGCCGGGAATCATGTGGACAGCCTCGATTTTATCCCCAGAAACTTCAAACTCTACCGTTTCCCCGGTATTGATGTTCCGTTCCTGAATCAGTCCGTGACCTGCCACCACAATGAACAGCTCCCACTTGGAGTTGTGCCAGTGCTGTCCCTTCGTGATGCCCGGGCGGCTGATATTGATGGACACCTGACCGCAATCGGCGGTATGCACCAGTTCCGTGAAAGAACCGCGGTTATCCACATTCATCTTGAGGGCGTACTTAAACTTGTCGGTGGGCAGATAGGTCAGGTACAGGGAGTAAAGCTTCTTAGCAAAGGAGCCATCGGGCATCTTGGGCATCATGAGCGTAGTCGGCTGTGCCTTGAACTCTTGCAGCAGATCCACGATTTCGCCCAGCGTGACCTTATGGGTCACGGGAACGCAGCAGTATCGACCGTCTGCTTTCAGGACGGTTTCCACACCATCAAACTCACAGTGCTGCTCCTTGCCTTCCAGCAGGTCGAACATTCCTTCTACAAGATCGTCGATGTACAGCAGCTCCAGCTCGGTGCTGCGGTCGTTGACGGTGAAGGGCTCATCGTTGGCAACTGCCCAGCAGAAGGTGCTGACAGCACTGTTGTACTTGGGGCGGCTGTGTCCCATCAGGTTCACAAAGCGATAGACAGCCACCTTTGCCTCGGTCTCCTGAGCATACTGGAAGAACAGCTCCTCGCCAGCCTTCTTGCTGCGGCCGTACTCGCTGTTGCCAAAGCGGCCTGCCAGCGTGGCTTGAATGGAGGAGGACAGCATGATGGTCGCCTTGTTGTTGTGCTTTTTCAGGCAGTTCAGCAAGTCGGATGCAAAGCCGAAGTTGCCCTTCATGAAATCCTCAGGATTCTCCGGACGATTCACACCAGCCAGATTGAACACAAAGTCTGCCTTACGGCAGTACTCATTTAGCTCCGCCGGGGTGGAGTTCAGGTCATACTCGTAGATTTCTTCAATATTCAATGCCGGGCGGGTCTTATTTTTCCCATCTCGGATGTTTTTCAGGTTGTTACACAGGGCGGTTCCCACCATGCCCTTGGCACCTGTGACTAGAATGTTCATCCTATCACCTCTTTAATGTACTGCGGTGCAGTCCGGAATATCTGCGCCATCCGGCACAGTTGCATGATTGCAGATGGTGCAGTTGCTGCCGATGCGGGCAAAGTTTCCCACCGTTGCGCCTGTGCGAACTACGCTGTTGGTGTAGATAAGGGCGTAGTCCCCTACCGTCGCATCACAGTGGACCTCTGTTCCGGCATTCAGCAGAACACCGTCGCCAACGGACGCACCGTTCTGGACACAGGCATTTTGCAATACCACACAACCGCATCCCAACTTAGCGTATGGACTGATGTAGGCACTGGGAGCAATGATGTTGGGGAACGCATAGTCAAGTGCTTTTGCTTTCTCATACACCTGTGCCCGAAACCGGTTATTGCCGATGCCCACCACCAGCAGGTCATAGTCTTTCCGCAGCTCCCGCAAATCAGCAAGACCATCAACCACCGGAATGCCACAGATTTCGCCCCCCACAGACTGTCCATCATCCACAAAGGCACAGTCGTATTGGAGCATCGCCTGCTCCGCCACCATACGGCCAAATCCACCAGCACCGACCAGCAGGAGTTTTTCCTTAGACATTAGGAATGCCCTTCAGCTCGTTCTGGACATACTCGGTGGTCATGATCTTCTTGACGGTGCCTTCCACATCCAGGCGGTTGGTGTTGTGACTGGTGTAGGACTCGTCAGCCATAGTGTGAACTTCGCCTTTGACCACGAACTTGTCATAGTTCAGATCACGGTTGTCCGCAGCCACACGGAAGTAGTGGCCCATATCCTCGCTGCGCAGACGCTCCTCGCGGGTCATCAGCGTCTCAAACAGCTTCTCACCGTGACGAGTGCCAATGATGTTCGTACCAGTATCGCCGAACAGCTGCTGGACAGCCTTTGCCAAGTCACCAATGGTGGAAGCATCGGACTTCTGGATGAACAGATCACCCGGATTGGCGTGCTGGAAGGCGAACATCACCAGATCCACGGCCTCGTCCAGATTCATCAGGAAACGAGTCATGTTGGGATCAGTGATGGTGATGGGGTTGCCAGCCTTGATCTGGTCAATGAACAGAGGGATAACGGAACCACGGCTGCACATCACGTTGCCGTAACGGGTGCAGCAGATGGTCGTGCCGCCCCGCTCCGCCGCCACACGGGCGTTGGCGTAGATAACGTGCTCCATCATGGCCTTGGAGATGCCCATGGCGTTGATGGGATAGGCGGCCTTGTCGGTGGACAGGCAGACAACGCGCTTAACACCAGCGTCAATGGCAGCATGCAGGACATTATCAGTGCCGATGATGTTAGTCTGAACAGCCTGCATCGGGAAGAACTCGCAGGACGGAACCTGCTTCAGAGCGGCAGCGTGGAAGATGTAGTCAACGCCGGGCATGGCGTCACGGATAGACTGGGGGTTGCGGACATCACCGATATAGAACTTGACCTTCTTTGCAGCTTCCGGATGCTTAGCCTGGAGTTCGTGACGCATATCATCCTGCTTTTTCTCATCGCGGGAGAAGATGCGGATTTCCTTCAGGTCAGAATCCAAGAAGTGCTTTAGAACGGTAGATCCAAAAGAACCGGTACCACCAGTGATCATAAGGGTTGCGTTATCAAATGCAGACATTTTAAATTTCCTCCATATTCCTAATTTTTCAATATCTATGTACTCATCCCGAAAGGCGGTATCGCGATCTTTTACTCTCCACGCCCCAGTAGACATACCTTGAAGGTCTTAAAAATAATCTTCCAATCCACCCAGAAGCTGCGCTCCTTGACATACTTCACATCGAGATCCATCCACTCCTCAAAAGAGAGGTCATTGCGGTGCGGGGCAATCTGCCAATAGCAGCTCAAGCCGGGGGTCACATACAGACGCTGCTTTTCGTAGTCGCCATACTGCTCCACCTCGCGGGGAAGTGCCGGGCGGGGACCAACGATGCTCATATCACCCTTCAGGATGTTCCACAACTGGGGCAGCTCATCGAGGCTGGTCTTGCGGATAAACTTGCCCACACGGGTAATGCGGGGGTCGTCCTTGATTTTGAACACAGGACCATCCATCTCGTTCTGATCCAGCAGATCGTCCAGCTTTGCCTCTGCGTTGGGGCACATGGAGCGGAACTTATAGAACTTGAAGGGCTTGCCGTTGCGGCCGATGCGTTCCTGACTAAAAACAGGGTCTGCAGACGGGTCATCCACCACAATTGCGATGGCAGTAGCCAGCATGACAGGCGACAGCACCACCAGTGCCAGCGATGACAAAATCACGTCCTGCGTCCGACGCCCGATCCAGTACAGGCGATGGTCGCGCAGATTTTCCTTGCGGTTAACTTCAACTTCCTTATCGATTCCAACAGTATTCGTAGCCATTTTTTCTCCTCACATAAATCCTTGTCTATGCACTTCTTATCGTCATTCGTTTTATCGCAATTTTCAGAAATAGTGCCCTATCAACACGGCATATTTGCGATATGCAGTTTGCGGATGCTGCTTGCGCATTAAAAACACAAACTGCTATAAAGTAATCCCTTTAACTCACACCGTTCCCGCAAGCACCTTCCTTTTAGATAACCGTTCCTCTTTTCCTAAAATCGGCAGACCGTTATTCCTGATCTCCGGGCAAGCAAAAGCCCTCGGACGACCGCTTCGCCCAAGGTCATTTCAAATGCAATGTGACCGTAATGAAAACCAGAACGTCATGCTACAGCTCAAGCGCCGCATGTGCATTGCTTCCAGTATGCAATATTTCACATTTTTGTAGAACCTCAACAAGCCCACTTCATTTTCACCTTTGCGCATCACGCCAGCAAGGGAAACAGCAGTGGGCTTTTTATTTTGATCTATCATTCGGGTTTCCTCATGATCTATCACATGATTGTTCGCAAACAGACATAAGCCCACTGGATTCACCTCCTTACCGCAATCAAGGCGTATCCTTCCATCACAAAACAGCGGATACCAGTTCTTCTACGTGGCCGTCTGAATTCTCTTATTATTCTATCATGGTTATATCTGGGAATCAATAGAAATACGAGGAAATGTATCCATCCATGTTTTAGAAAAAAATGCGATTCAGCCAGAACTTTTTTGTACATTGCCCAGTTTCGCATGAAAGCTCCAGATGAAATCATCGATGGACAAAATGTGTGGTCATATAGTTGTCCAAGGCGCTGGAGAGTGCAGTCAGGTGTGATAGCCGCTCCGATGTAATGACAGCCGTTAAATAGAACGCGCCCCTCGCACTGAAAAGCCGGTTTATGTCGTCACATTGATCAGGAGTTCTGACGAGGCATATCGCACAGTACCACATAATTTTTACCCTCTCCCCTGCTGCCCCTATTTATATATAGGTACAATCAGCATCCCGTCACTGCAGCTACCACCTGCTCTAAATCGGGCTATTTGTTCGCGCAAAAAAGCCCCTGCCGATCACATTTCTGTGAAAGACAGAGGCCTTCTGTTGCTAGATTTTAATCCGGTCTGGGGAGATGAAACAACTATCTCATTCTACCGGGTCAGTGTCCCCTTCCAGATTTTTAACTACCCCCGGGGTCAGGTGTTCGCCCATGTCTGCCTGAATCAAGGCGTTGATATAGGCGTTCAGGCTCATCCCCTTCTCTTTGGCATACTCCTGAATCTGCTCTTTCTGACCTTTACGGACAACAAGGTTTATCCGGTCATAGGTTTTTTCGTTCCACTTATTCTTACTTGCCGCGCTCGTTTTGCCGCCCATCTGAAGCACCATCTTTCTGTTTACTCTTATAGGTATTATATCATATCAGCTTTTCTGTCTTTTGCCGTGCATAGTTGCTCAAGTATGCAAATTGCATAATTCAGCCATCTTTTCTTTGTGCAACATTCCATCTTGCATACTTGCGCAAGTAGTTGTATACTCATGCCATCGGGAACACCGGTTCTCACATCCGACCATTCACCCAACGATTTGAAGAGAGGTACGCACATGAGTATCAACGTTTTACTGACCCTTGTCGAGCAGTACAAGGAGGCCGCCCAACTGATCGAGGCCGCACAGGCTGAACAGGAACAGCTGAAGATCCAGATCCGCGAGACACTGGCTGAGCGCTCCACCAACTATCTGGAAGTAGGCTGCCACAAAGTCCGCCTGTCTGATTTCTCCAGCACCCGACTAGACAGCAAAGCCATCAAGGCCGTAGCGCCCGACCTGTACAACCAGTACAGCAAAACGGTCACCGGCACCCGTCTGAGCATCACCTGAAAAAGAAAAGCCCCATACAGCGCCTACCGACCAAAGTTTGCGCTGTACAGAGCCCACAACACCCGCCGGGGCGGGCTACACCAATATTATACCTGTCCCGGCCTTTTTTATCAAGAGGAAGGACCGAAAAATCATGAAACAGACTGTCAAAACCTCCCGCGCTGCCGGTCAGCTGGAAAAGATGTTCCGCGAGCTCAACAAGCACTACTTTGCAGGCAAGCTGCCCGAGCCCATCATCAGCCTGAAAAAGACCCCGTCCGCCTATGGTCATATCACCTGCTCCAAGGTCTGGCAGGCAGGCGGCGAGAACAAGTACGAGATCAATATTTCGTCGGCTACCCTTGACCGTCCTATCGAGGAGACCGCTTCCACCCTGCTGCATGAGATGGTGCATGAGTACTGCATGGAGACCGGTATCAAGGATACCAGCAACAACGGGGTCTATCACAACCGGCGCTTTAAAGAGCAGGCCGAGGCACACGGGCTGACTGTCGACCACCACGAGAAATACGGCTGGACCATCACGAGCCCGTCCGAGGAGCTGTTGGACTTCATCATCTTTCAGGGCTGGCAGGACATCCAGATGGGTGAGCGGCTGGCGTGGTCGGATATGGCAGGCACCGGAGCAGGCAGCAAGGCACCCGGCAGCAGTCAGACCGGCGCACCCAAGCCTCCCAAGGCAAAGAGCAGCACCCGGCGGTGGGTATGTCCCAAGTGCGGTACCATCATCCGGAGCACCAAGGAAGTGCGGGTCATCTGTGCGGACTGCATGGAGCTATTCGTGAAGGCTGACTAATCATAGCAGGACAGAGAGCGAGGGCACGAGTGAGAGTAGTGCTATTATATAAAATCACAGGAGACATTCCATGGATACTTATAAAATCGCTGTTGACACCTTTCTTGCCGAGACATCCGAGTGCAAAGCCAGTGGGTGCGCCGTTTTTTCCGGGGCAGACATCGCGTTCCAAGACATCCAGCTGCACACGCACCGGAACAAGTCAGAGCTGCATTTCATGGCCGGACACACCATGCTTTCCATCCCCCTTGCCAGCATCCTGAGCATTGAAAAAGCTGGTATTGCGGGATATCCAGACCACCGAGTATGAGATCATCACCAAAGAGAGCGGCACCATTACCCTTGACGTTGTTTAAAAATGCATCCGTAAAGACAGAGATCCGCCGGACTGTGAGAGGACGCCCATTATTTAAAGGAGAGCAGCTATGACCATTATATCAGAACGTTTGCAGCATCTGCGCCTGACGCACGGCTATACCCAGACCGACCTTGCCCGAACTATGGGTGTGACCCGCCGGGCAGTCTACGCATGGGAGCACGACAAATGTCCCGAGATCCCTCATCTGATCCAGCTTGCCCAATTCTATCAGGTGTCGACCGATTATCTGTTGGGGCTGACGGAGTGAGGTGTGCCCCGCCACCGGAGGCCTTACCGGATACTTTTTGCCTGCTATAGTGCGGTCAACCATCAGTCCGCGCGACGGCAGCCACAACGCTCCATATTTTTAACAGCACACTTGTAAGTCCATCTTATCGGATGCATAGTTTGATAGACTTCAGGTACAGCAAAAGCAAACACACTTCAAAATACAGGAGGAAACTATTATGGCAGGCGCTTTTTCGTTATTTTTAGGGTTGTTCGGTCTTGGTGCGGCTGGTGCAGTCAGCGCGGGACAGAACGCAAAAATCAAGAAGGCAGATTATCAGTATGGCGAAGAGCATGGCCTTCATGGCACCTCTGAGGTTCTGCAAATGCGGGAGCGGGTGCGTAAAGAATGGTGGAGTATCTGCGGCAAGACCTACAACGCATGTGAACGGCCTGCATCGAGTTACGGCGACCTCAGCAGAACCCCGTGGTGCTATCTGAAAAAGCGCTGGTTCATTGATCATCTGAACAAAAAGGGCATCCCTTATGATGATCTGGTCGTGGATGATGTTACCGGCGTTACCTTCTATGAGAGTCAGAAAAGAACGTCCCAAGCATATATGAGAAAGCTGCGGTAATAGACATCGCGCCCATCGTCACCACTTCTATCAGCAGCAGGAGGTAAGCTTATGGCTGAAAGTAAAATCTTGGTACAAATTATCGATCATGAGAACGGAAATTCCGTGCTGGGACAAGATCACTTTGAATCAAGAGAAAAAGCAGAAGAATTCAAGCGGATCTCAGACCGCGCATATGGCAAACTTCTTGGTGAAGGTCAAACCAGAATTACCACTGAGATCATTGAACGCTAACACCAACCATCATTTCCTATAGCAGCAACAGGGCTCTGCCGCTCAGACACGAGTAGCAGGGCTCCTTCTATTTTATACAGTATTCAGTCAGAAAGTGAACTTAAAGAGCCGCGTTTAATATCAGACAGCACACATCCCGGCGGATTTTCGATTTGATTATGAGTCTCCCCGAAATTGTGGGGGAACAGTTTCATTCGACCACTTTTGGTCAAACGTTATTGGTTTTATAGAACATGGAGGACCGCTCATTTTTGAGCATACTCACTTGTGCGCACGGAGAACATTTTTGAGCACCGTCTACATCTCCCCAAAATTGGGGACACCTTTCTTGATGGGGTCAGTCTAAGTGACCTCACTCCAATTTAGGCCGTTGCAGGTGCGTACTGTTTGGTACAGGGTCGTGTATGGCGATTCTATCGGCGGAATAAAGAGCGTCTCGACCCACTTTCAGGGTTAATCAATTTGATTACCCCTGGTGGAAAACAGCAAACCTACGTATACAATATGCGTGGCGTCATGGAAATCTGCCGTCTGTCACAAGCGTAACAAAGACCGTCTTGATAAGCTTTCAAGGGGATTTCAAATTGAAACCCCCTCCTTGAGTCATGTTTCAGGGTGGTCGTGGAATGCGACTCCCTTTTGGCAGCTTAAAATTCAGCCACGAAACGGTGTCCACAGTGTAGACGCCCTTGTATTATACGGTAACACGATATATTCCGTTCGAGGTATACTTTTTAATGGTATCAAAGTCAGACAGAATCACACCGCAGCAGATGTTTTTCTCAATTATTTGAGATATTTCACTCTGATCAAATCGTCGCCCATTTCTGATATGCGTCCTATTGGTGAAGGATTGACAAAGAGGAAGGTATTCGCTGGCGCTCATACCATTTAGATCAACTCCAATCTTGAAAAAGCTCACAGGTTCGCTTAGTCAAGATTTCCGTTGGCGTGATCATGTTAACCGAGCGTTTCTGTCCCGTCCTCATGCTTCGGCCGTTCAAAAAGCACTCGGCTAACACAACCACGCAAAAAATCAAATAAAGAAAGTCGAATAAAGAGCGGCGCCCGTGCGCATATTTTTCACTTTGTTATATAGTATAGTGAATTTCGTGCGCATTTTACTGCTTTGTGACCCACCAAACGTTCTTATTTCGCAGTTCTCCACTTGTTACACGTCTCTTCTGTAAATCATATCCATAGTGCTGTAGCCATTGACGTGCACAGGTATAGCTTGGCAACGATTTTTCAGCGTGTCCATCTGCCTTGTTGTAGATGTGCCCCAGCTCAAAGAAGATCTTCTGCCAGTCTTGATAGTAGCGTTCCTCATTCAGATGGGCATCCAGATATGCAAGCAGTGGCGGCGGTTCAAGGCGTTCTACTTTTGCAAGCAGGCTTTCATCGATTTTTTTCAGCAGCTCTGTCTGATACCCCTGTTCGAGCATTTGCAGCAGGAAAACACGTTCTACACGAGCCTGCAAGGTCGCACGTTTCCGCCAGCAGTATTCACCTTCCCGTGGATCCAGAACGACTGTATGGCTTTTTTTCAGTATTTCCACTGTTTCAGGCTGATGCAGGTATGTCTTCCATGCCTTCCTATCATCAAACCATTTCCGATATGCCTCGACCGGTTCCAGCTGATACTTCTCGATTTTTTTAAGTTCCCCTTCCAGACGTTCTTTGGGGTAATGCAGCAAATACACCGCGCAGGTATCCCCCTCATCCAAGGGACGTTTGCGGCCAAGGATCTGTGCATTAACGAGCGGGTTCCACAGTTCACTGACAATATATTTCAGCGCACGGTCTTTCATATCCACACCATTATAGAGGGTCGTTGTGGTCAGTGTGACCTGATGCTGCAGAACATTGCCCACAAGCACATCATCCAGTTTGTCAAACTCCTCCGCTTCCTGACGGTATTTGGAGCACAGGCACGCCACATCCTCTATGCCTTCTGCTTTCAGAGTGTCCCGCAGTTTTCGCAGCTTGGCGATGGTGTTCGCAAAAACAAGGATCTTTTCTCCCGGCTGTACCCGGCGGATGATATCCAATTCGTCATCGTCACGGTAGAAGAACTTCACGCTTGACACAAACCGATAATCCATCGGCAGACGATAGTGCTGTCCCTCCGGGATCATTTTCCGCAGCTCCCAATAATCAAAGAAGGGGCGGGCGGTTGCGCTCATAAAGATGCAGGTCTTCGTTGTCCACAGCTCTTTAATCGCCTCATAGCTTGCATCCACATGATCGTTGAAGCTGGCATCTGTTACCATGTAGTGATACTCGTCTGACACGATATAATCAAACGATCTCAGATAAGTTTTGGCGGCATCTTCATTCCTTTGCAGGAAGGTTTCCAGCCACTGGTATGTTTCAACACAGATGGTGTGCTCATACTTGTTATCTATGGCGGGTTTGTTGACAATTCCTCCAAGCGCGGGATCATAGTCCTCGTAGGATACCTCTATACTCCCCAAACGGTTCACATCGCGCTCGATCTGGTTGCGCAGAGCTTCGCGATTGCACAGAATCAGGATACGCTTACGACGTTCATATGCCCACGGCAGCAATGTCTTCAGAATAAAATAGGTCTTGCCGGAGTTCGTGCCCGCATCAAGCACCACGATTCCATGCCAGTTCTTGTAATCCTCACCAACAAGATCTGTAATGTACTGTTTTGCAGGCTGTGGAGTTGCCCCGGCGGTTTCCGGTTCTTCCTCCGGCACAATGAGATCAAGCTGTTCGTCGGCCTCCTTTTTCTTTTTGCGAGAGGCAGTAATCCAATCCAGAATCTCCTGCAGTTTTTGCTGTCGTTCTTCTTCCGTCAACGAGGCAGGGTCAATGTGCTGCTCCTGCTCATACTCCCGTTGTGCCTCAGCCAGCTTCAGGTAGAAACCATCGAATGGCCAGCGCTTCTCTTCATCACTCATATTGATCCGCGTCTCCTTTTTTGATTTCACTATACCATATCATTTCGTTTTGCTCAAGGGACATTGACCCATTTTTACTTTCCCTCCCCCTTCCCCATCTTGATCTTATCTCCGTGGCGATTTTTGCGGGTCAGCTGCTCTAGGGGGTTCAGGGCGTCATAGTTGGCTCTCAGGTCGTCCGCATACAGTGCCACATACCGCCGGGTCATGGTAAGGTCTGCGTGTCCCAGCAGCTTTTGCAGACGGAACGGGTCGCCGCCAGCTTGGATATACAGCTTCGCGTAGGTGTGCCGGAACAGGTGCATAGAGGTCTTATCCACGCCTCTGCTATGATTATAATTCCAAATCGCATTCCCGAGCGAATTCAACGTCATCTGGTTGCCATACTCCGAGACAAACAACGGGGCTGTATGGTCGCCGCTGCGGTGCTCCAGATAGTCCTCCATGATCCTGACCAGTGCCTTGGAGAGCGGCACGATCTGTTGATTACGCGCCTTCATGTGGCGGAAAAACACTGTCCCGGCGGAAAGGTCCAAATCTCCGATCTGCAGGTTGAGCAGCGTGGACGCACGGCAGCCGGTCCCAAGCAGGAAGTTGACAATGACCCAATTGCGGTATTCAGCAAAGGAGCAGGTCTTGCAGTCCGGTTCCTTCAGCAGCTTCTGCAGCTCGTCGGTGGTATAGGGTTCTTTGATCGGATCATCGGCACGCACCAGTCTGATCGGATACTTTTCCAGATAGCCTTTTTCCATGCACCAGTACAAAAACGCACGCACCATGCGGAGGTTCGTATTGATGGTCGTATCATGGAGCTGCTGGTCCTTCATATAAAAAATATAGTCCTCCACCGTTTCCTCTGTGATGGTAGTGATGGGCTGCTCTGTATTCCCCAAAAACCGAAAGAAGCTTCTGCCCTTTGCGGCGTAGAAGTCGAGTGAGCCTTGGGAGAGGTTCTTGAGCCGGTTGTACTTTTGGAACCTTTCAAAGGCCTGTTGGATGGTAGGGTTTGCCTTGGCAGCGGGTCTTAAATCACGGTTACGCACGAGAGAGACTCCTCCTTTTTTCGCGAAAAATCCCTCTCGCCCCTCTAGCGCTTCCAGAAAATGGAACAAAAAGAAAAAACCCAGAATCATTCGAATCAACGAACAATTCTGAGCTTCTGCATGCCGCCGACGGGGGTCGAACCCGTACTCTGTCTCCAGAAAGGGATTTTAAGTCCCTCGTGTCTGCCAATTTCACCACAGCGGCGCAACCCCGGCTTACAAAGTCCTGCTGCCCTCTGGCTTGAGAGAGAGCCGGGAATAACAGGTGTGAGGAAAAATTATTACAACCACACTGCTATTCGCAATCTGGTGGTATTAACATTTTTATTAAATCAGCGGCTTTTATGATACAATAGTTTCCCTGTTTTGTCAAGAAAAACCGCTTATTCGGTGCTGCTTACACCTTGCCTCCGTGCAGCTCGGCGTACATCCGGGAGCGGCACTCGGCCACTGCGGGGGTCATGTTGACGTAGTGCTTGTGAGGGCATTCCAGACGCAACTCGCTCTCCCAAGTCTCCTCGGTGAGCTGCTTTGCAATATAGGCCTTCTTTTCTGCAATAGAGGGCAGTTCAATGGCCAGCTCGCCGCCCAGAATATGCGGCACCAACAGCGGGCGCACAGCGGTGGGGATAAAGGTGATGGTGCGTTCGATGGCGTCCGAGTCCAGATTGACCATAGTGACCGGCTTACCGGCCTCGATGACCTCGCCGTCCATGGCAATCAGGTCGCACTGTGCCTGACCGTTTTCGTCGTACAGACGCCAAGGCATCTTTTTGCCCGGGATGATGGCCTTGCTGGCGGAGTCCGAGCACTTCATCTTGGGGGTGTAGCTGCCGTCCGGCTTCTTCACTGCCACCAACTTGTATACGCCGCCGAACACGGGGTCGGAGGCAGAAGTGATGAGGTTTTCGCCCACGCCGTAGGAGTCGAAGTGTGCGTGCTCGTATAGTTCCATGTTGGCGATTTTCTTCTCATCCAGACCGTTGGAGGCTACCAGCTTGATGTAGGGCTTACCGGCGGCATCCAGTGCCTTGCGCAGCCGCTTGGAGCCGCGGGCAAGGTCGCCGGAATCGATGCGGGCGCTCTTGACGCGGCGGTTGGGATCGTTGGGGTATTTCTCAATGAGATAATCGTCCAGCTTGATCAGGTTGGGCAGACCGCTCTCCATAATGTTATAGGTATCCAGCAGCAGACTGACCGAATCCGGGTAGGTATCGGCAAAGGCCTTGAAGGCATCGAACTCGGTGGGGAAAAACTCGATAAAGCTGTGTGCCACGGTGCCCACGGCCTTGACCTCTGCACCGAACTTCATCTCTGCCAGACAGTTGGCCGTACCGATGCAGCCACCCAGCACTGCGGCGTAAGCGCCATCGTTACCGGCGCTCTCGCCCTGTGCGCGGCGGGTGCCGAACTCCATGACGTTGCGGGGGGTGTGGGTGTTCAGGCCGGTAACGCGGGTGGCCTTGGTGGCGATCAGGCTATGGAAGTTCATGGTCTGCAGCAGGTAGGTCTCGATCAGGATCGCGCCCACCAGATCGCACTCGATGCGCACCATCTGCACATGGGGGTAGCAGACCGTGCCCTCGGGCAGGGCGTACATATCACCCTTCCACTTGTAGGTGCGCAGATACTCGCAGAACTCCTCGCTCATGCCCTTGGTGCGCAGCCAGTGGATATCCTGCTCATTGAAGTGATATTCCAGCAAAAAGCGGGTCAGCTTGCGCTGGCCTGCGCTGATGGAATAGCCCTGATTATCCGGGTTTTTGCGGAAGAACATATCAAACACCAGCGTGGTATTCTTAAAGCCATGCAGGAACAGGCAGTTTGCCATGGTGAATTCATAAAAATCCACCACCATCGCGGGGTTATCGTAGTCCTCATCGGGGATATAAGGCTCAACCTTGATCTCGTTCATGAATGTTTTCCTCTCTATTTATACCCGGCGTCAGCTCTTCCCTACTGCGCGCCGCCTGCCGCTTGCCCGGCAGGGGGATCCTCCGCCCTGTCATGACAGAGCGTTTCTATCATGATAGCACGATTCCCCTGCCGGTGCAAGTATTTTCGCGCAAAAAGACCGCTGCACAAACGCTGTGCAGCGGTCTCTGCGCTTAAATCAATAGATTCTTTTCAGAACAGGCTTAGCCGTTCATGATGCTGGGGGTGGCGTTCTTCAGCACAACGTCGTGGCTGCCGCCCTCCACGATGGAGGTGGAAGAAACAACGGTCAGCTTGGCCTTCTGCTGCAGCTCGGGGATGGACAGAGCGCCACAGTTGCACATGGTGCTCTTCACCTTGTACAGGGTGGTCTGCACGCCGTCTGCCAGAGGACCGGCGTAAGGCACATAGCTGTCCACGCCCTCCTCAAAGCTCAGTTTGGTGGAGCCTCCCAAGTCGTAGCGCTGCCAGTTGCGGGCACGGTTGGAGCCTTCGCCCCAGTACTCCTTCATATACTGGCCGTTGATGCGCACCTTGTTCGTGGGGCTCTCGTCAAAGCGGGCAAAGTAGCGGCCCAGCATCACGAAGTCTGCGCCCATAGCCAGCGCGAGGGTGATGTGGTAGTCGTGGACGATGCCGCCGTCGGAGCAGATGGGCACATAGATGCCGGTCTCCTTGAAGTACTCGTCACGAGCCTTGGCCACCTCGATGACAGCCGTTGCCTGGCCGCGGCCGATGCCCTTGGTCTCGCGGGTGATGCAGATGGAACCGCCGCCGATGCCGATCTTCACGAAGTCGGCACCCTGCTCGGCCAGGAAGCGGAAGCCCTCGGCATCCACCACGTTGCCTGCGCCGACCTTCACAGTGTCGCCATAGTGCTCCCGGATCCAGCCGATGGTGCGGGCCTGCCACTCGGAGTAGCCCTCGGAAGAGTCGATGCACAGCACATCCACGCCAGCCTCCACCAGTGCGGGCACGCGCTCAGCGTAGTCGCGGGTGTTGATACCGGCACCCACCACATAACTCTTGTTCTTGTCCAGCAGCTCGTTGGCGTTCTTCTTGTGGGAGTCGTAGTCCTTGCGGAACACCATATACTTCAGGTTGCCCTCGGCGTCCACCAGCGGCAGAGTGTTGATCTTGTTGTCCCAGATGATGTTGTTGCAGTCATGCAGGGAGGTGTTCTCCGGGGCAGTGACCAGCTTTTCCAGCGGGGTCATGAAGGTGGTAACGGGAGCGTCATCCGGGGTGTGGTTGACGCGGTAGTCGCGGGAGGCCACGATGCCCAGCAGCTTGCCGTTGGGGGTGCCGTCAGCGGTGACCGCGATGGTGGAGTGGCCGGTGCGGGCCTTGAGCTCCAGCACATCGTGCAGGGTAGCGGTGGGGGCCAGGTTGGAGTCGGACACGACATAGCCGGCCTTGTAGCTCTTGACGCGGCGCACCATGGCAGCCTCGTTCTCGATGCTCTGGGAGCCATAGATGAAGGAGACGCCGCCCTGACGAGCCAGTGCAATGGCCAGCTTATCGCCGGAGACCGACTGCATGATGGCGCTGATCATGGGGATGTTCATTTCCAACGGGCACTCTTCCTGACCCTTGCGGTACTTGACCAGCGGGGTCTTGAGGCTGACAGCAGTGGGAACATTTTCCGCAGAGGAATAGCCGGGCACCAGCAGATACTCGCCAAAGGTGCGGGAGGGTTCTTCATAGAAATAAGCCATAGTCAAACTCCTTTTCTCTTATCGCAGCATGAAGCATTCTACAACAAAATCATTCATGTTTGAGCCATCTAAATTGATTGTATATACTTTACCACACTCGGCCTCAGAATACAAACCCTTGCCGCGCCAAACTTTGAAACTGTCCTTTTGAGAAAAACAGGCAAAATGCCCACCAAAACCGCGCAAGGTCATACTTTTTGACGATTCCGGCGGTTTTCGGCATGCAAAAAAGCTCGTCCGGGTCACGGACGAGCTTTTTTGCACACGAAGCGGGACATCGCCTGTGCGGCACACGGAGCACAAACTGTGAAGGAGTTCCAGTCGGAGGAGGAGGCCCGGTGCCCGATATCCCAAAAACAAGAAGAAAAAGATTTCACACACAGCCAGGGGATCTCGGCCCTTGCTGTAACCATATTGTAACTCTTTTGATACTATTTTGCAATAGGGTTTTGTCATTTTTCTGTAACTTATTTTGTGAACTTTTTATGACCCGATCTTCAGATAGCACTCAAAGCTGGTGCGGCCGTCGTGGCGGCCCTGCACATACCACCCCTCTTCCGAGGGTGCATACAGCAGTTCCACCGTGTCCCCCATGGGGATCTCCCAGTGGTAGTTCACGGCGGCAAAGGTCACCGGGCCCGCCTGCAGTACCTCCGGCGGCAGAGCGTCGCAGGCAAGATCCAGATAATAGGCGTTGTTGATGTGGCCGTTCAGGTCGCACAGCGAGTAGCTGGCCCTGCACTCCCCTGCCGACGTCAGCTCTTTGCACCGGTGGGTGTGCAGGGACAACTCCCCTTCCACCGTCTCATTCCAGAAATTTTCCACGGTCCAGTTCGGTTCCCGCATGATGTGGCCGCTGGTCCGGTCCACCAGGATCCAGCGGCAGTCCACCGTGGCCACCAGCTTCCCGGCGGCATCCGTGACCGTAGTGATGCGCTTGATGGCACCCCGGCGGCTGTGCTCGGCGCGGGTGGTCAGGGTGAGCGCCTCGGTGCGGCGGGGCACCCGCACAAACTGCAGGGCCTGCTTGCCCACCAGAAACGCCACGTTGTGGTCCTGGAAAAACTTGTCATCCATGCCAAAGGCACGGGCGTGGTCGGCAGATACCTGCTCCACATAGCGCAGCAGGGCGCTGGGCTTGAGCAGGCTGCGGAAGTCCGCATCCGCGTTGAGCACCGTTGCGGTCTCGGTGTAAAAATTGGGCTCCATAATGTTCCTTTCCCATCCGAAATGATTTCAAAAAGGCCCCGCTCTCTCCATCGTCTGCGGCAGCAGCAGATCCGAGAGGGCGGGGCCGTCTGTTTAATACTGGTTGCGGCTCTTTTTGCGCAGTTTGCGCCAGATGTTGAAGCAGGCCAGCGCCACCATGGCGGCCAGCAGCGACAGGAACAGCAGGCTGCTGCCGCCCTCGTCGTAGCTCTTCATCTCGCTCCACTTCACGTCCAGCTCGCTGTTCACGTCATCGCTCAGAGCGGTGAACACCCGTTCCTTCGCGGCAAGTTCTTCTGGTGGATAAGCGATCTCGCTGTCGCGCAGGTCCTCGTCCAGCACCTCCCGCACCGACTCCATGGGAGTGGTGTAGCCGATGTACTCGGCGTTTGCCTTGCCGATGTCCGTCTCACACATAAAGTTGATGAACATTTCGGCGGCTTCCTGGTGCTCACTCGTGGCGGGGATGGCCATGCAGTCCACCGACAGCACACTGCCCTCCTCCGGGAACACCCAGGCAAGGTCGGGGTTATCGTCGATCATGGTGATGGCGTCGCCGGAGTAGTACACGCCGATGGCTGCCTCACCGCCGATCATCTTATCAAAGATCTCATCCATGACGTAGGCCTGCACCAGCGGCTTCTGAGCCTTGAGCTCTTTCACCACCTCGTCCACTTCTTCCGTGGACTGGGGGTTGATGTCATGGCCGCTCTTGAAGGCCGCAATGGCGTAGGCGTCGCGGCTGTTGTTGAACATCAGGATGTTGCCGGCATACTGTTCATCCCACAGGTCCGCCCAGCTGGTGGGTGCCTTGTCCACCATCGTGGTGTTGTAGATGATGCCGGTGGTGCACAGCATGTAGGGCACCGTATAGGCGTTCTGGGGGTCGTAATCCGGGTTGCGGTATTCCGCGTCGATCTTCTGGAAGTTGGGGATGTTGTCGTAGTTGAGGGGCTTGAGCATCCCTTCTGCGATCATCTTGGCCACCATGTAATCCGACGGGATCACCACATCGTAGTCCGCCGCACCGGATTTCAGCTTGGCGTACATGGACTCGTTGGAATCGAAGGTGGTGTAGTTCACCTTGATGCCGGTCAGGTCCTCAAAGGCGGACACCACGTCCACGCTGTCGTCCGAGCCGTTGGAGATGTACTCGCCCCAGTTGTAGACGTTCAGGGTGATGTTCTGGCCCTTGAAGCGGGTCCAGTCGTAATCATCGGACACCGAGACATCCTCATTGACCTCAATGGTGCCTGCCGCAAAGGCCGGCAGCGTGCAGCACACCGCCAGCGCCAGCGTGAGCAGCAGAACGGCAAAACGTTTCATCACACGCCCTCCCCTCTCAGCGCCTTCTGGTCGCGGCGGTAGCTGCGGCTTTCCATGGCGTTGGAAACCAGAATGATGCACAGGATCACCACAAACATGATGGTGGACAGTGCGTAGATCTCCGGGCTGACCTTCTTGCGGGTCATGGAGTAGATGGCGATGGGCAGCGTTTCCACGGTGCCGCAGTTGAAGTAGGAGATCATGAAGTCATCAATGGAGTAAGTCAGGCAGATCAAAAATGCCGACATGATGGCCGGGCTGAGCTGCGGCAGAATGACCTTGAAGAACGCCTGGCGCGGGGTGCAGCCCAAATCCAGGGCGGCATTGTACAGGCTGCCGTCCAGCTGGCGCAGCTTGGGGCCGACATTAAAAATAACATACGGCACATTGAACGTAATGTGCGCAATCAGCAGGGTGATCCAGCCGAACACGCCATTTTCGCCGCCAATGCCCATTTTTTGCACGATGACGAACAGCAGCATGAGGGAAACGCCGGTGATGATTTCCGGGTTGACAACCGGGACATAACTGATGTTATTGATAATCAGCTGTGCCTTGCGGCTCATGGAGTTGATGCCGATGGTGGCCAGGGTGCCCAGCACCGTGGCAATGATAGCCGAAACAAATGCCAATACCAGTGAAAGCCCCAAAGCGGAAAGGATCATCTCATTATGGAACAGGCTGGCATACCATTTTAAGGAAAAACCGGTAAATACCGCACGGCTCTTATTTTCGTTAAAGCTGTAGGCGATGAGGACCGCGATAGGCAGGTACATAAACCCGAACACCAGCACCAGGTAGGTGCGCTGCAGCAAATGCTTATACTGTGTTTTCATTACATCACACCCTCCATTTCCTCTTCGTCAAAGCTGGAGGTAAAGCTCATGCAGAGCAGAACGATCACCATCAGCACAAGGCTCATGGCAGAGCCGAGATTCAGGTTGTAAGAGTTGCCAAGGAACTGCAGCTCGATCAAGTCGCCAATCAGCAGGTTAGCGCCGCCGCCCAGCATACGGCTGATAATGAAGGTGGAAACCGCCGGAACAAACACCATGGTAATGCCGGTGGCAATGCCGGGCTTGCTCAGCGGGATCAGCACGCGGCCTAAAATCTGGAACACATTGGCTCCCAGGTCCTGCGCAGCTTCCACCACAGAATTGTCGATCTTGGTCATGGCGGTGTACAGCGGCAGGATCATATACGGCAGGTAGTTATACACCATGCCCAGTACCACGGCGCCGGAGGTATTGATCATATTAAAGGGGCCGATGCCGAACAGGCCCAACAGCTTGTTGATCAGGCCGTTTTTTTCCAGCAGGGTCATCCACGCATAGGTGCGCAGCAAAAAGTTCATCCACATGGGTAGCATGACCAGCATCAGCATAATATGCTGTTTATTGGCGCGCAGCCGGCTGAGGAAATACCCCACCGGGAACGCCAGCACCAGGCAGATGATCGTGGCCTCCGCCGCAAGCAGCAGGCTGCGGCCAAAAACCGAGGCGTACCGCCCAATGCTGGTCAGGTTGGCAAGGGTAACCTGGCCGTCACTATTGGTCAGGGCATACCACACAACAATGCCCAGCGGCACCACAATAAACAGGACCATCCACACCAGGTACGGCGCGGCAGCCCAG